>JACCDT010445582.1_pt1 | contig 20974 bp, 16 predicted proteins | sample 7446291 | NCBI WGS metagenome assembly JACCDT01 (sample SAMN15323446, study PRJNA562643) | freshwater metagenome | isolation source: river surface water | place: USA:Blue River Watershed | collected 2017-08-17 | reverse complement strand
GAGGTAAAATTCATCGTTTGGAAAGCCAAATCGAAATTCTCTGCCTCGCTTACCCACATACTTTTTGGGTTTCTCGACCAGCTCTCCATCCTTTACACACAGCAAAATGTCGTGTGCTTTGGCATCGCCCTTTTCATTGTAGTAGCTGTTGTTGGCGGCGAAATACTTGACCCCATATTTTTGCGCAAATTCGAGGAGTACTTCATTCACCTTGTCTTCTTCAGGAATGCCGTGGCGGTTGAGTTCTACGTAAAAATCTTCCCCAAATTGTTCCTTCCACCAGACAAAAGCTTCTTCTGCCTGTGTTTCTCCTACATTGAGGATGAGGTAGGGAATCTCGCCCCAAATGCCTCCAGTGGTGGCGATCAAATCTCCTTTGTACTGAACTAGAAGCTCTTTATCTATTCGGGGAACGTAGTAAAAGCCTTCAATATTTGCGTAGGAGGCTAGTTTGGCCAGGTTGTGGTATCCCGCCTTATTTTTTGCCAGAAGTACAGTTTGGTAACCATCGTCTTTGGCGGTTTTATTCTTTCTGTCTCGACAGAGGTTAAATTCTCCGCCAAGAATTGGGGTGATGTCCTTACTCATGGCTTCTTTCACAAAGTGAAAGGCTCCCATCATGTTGCCATGATCGGTCATAGCCAAGGCTTTCATTCCCAATGCTTTGGCTTTAGCAATGAGGGTTGGGATTTCTGAGGTGGCCTGTAATACGGAAAATTGTGTATGTACGTGGAGATGCGTAAAAGGGGTATCTCCTAAGTCTACAGCAGTTGCTTGCTCAATTCTCCCCTCCACGGCTTTCGGGATTGAGGCTTGCTTTTGGGTCGGTTGTGCAAAATTAGCCTCCCCAAGCACAGGGGGTTCATACTGTACCTCCTCGCAAGTTATCCCAGGTTCAGTGGGCTGTATTTTTTGATTGATTAGCCCAAAGAAACATCGGGCGGTGGCATCCACATCGTAGGCGGCATCGTGCGCGTCTCCAAATCCTACCCCAAATAATTTTTGGTGAAGTTCGGTCAAGGTAGGCCATTTGAATTTCCCTCCTTTTCCTCCTGGCAGCGCGCAAAAATTGGTAGAAATGTCTTTGGTGTCTAATTCGGATTTGCCTTCAAAGGGCATGACCAAGGAAGCCCGAAGAAATTCCGAACCGACCACATGGATGTCAAAGCCGATGTTGTGGCCTACCAAATACTTCGTTTGCGCTACATCCTCTCGAAAAACCTGGAGGATCTCTTGCAGGGGATATCCTTCTTCTAAAGCGCGTTTGGTAGAGATTCCGTGTACTTTTTCCGCATTGTAAGGAATGGTAAATCCCTCTGGGCGGATGATAAAATTCTTATTGGAGAGTAATCGACCCTTTTCGTCATGCAATTGCCAAGCCAGCTGAACTAGCCGAGGCCAATTGTCCAGGTCCGACATGGGAGCATTGTACGATCTGGGTAATCCAGTAGTTTCTGTATCAAAAATTAAGTACATGGGAGACTCGGGGAATAAGCACTCAAATTAGGGCTTTAAATGGGAAGCAAAAAATGAAGAGACGGAAATTGTCGCAAAGGTTTTTGAGATGAAACTAATTGACGAAAAACCGCTTGTGATTCTCCCTTTTTATTCCGTTTCCGGATGCCTTTAAACCAATTTTTGGCAGAAAAAAAATTCTGAAAACAACGTATAAATTGAGTTTGTTTAAAATCCAGGAAAGTCTCTCCATGAAATCAACTGCCCTTGGGATCTTTTTTGATTGAGATCGCCTGCATAGACCAAGCCTTTTGCGGTCAAAGGCATGTCTGATAGCTGCTCAAACTTGGTCAATCCCTTGAAGTGCTCGGTAAGGATAGTCTCCGTGGCTTTGATTTCGTAGGCCTGCAGACTTTCACCTTGATCTACCAGCAAATCCACTTCGTCGCCGTGATTGTCTCTCCAAAACCAAGGGTTTTCATCGCGATAGCTGTGGTGCATTTGCTTGTGAAATTCCGCCACTAGCATGTTTTCAAACAAGGCTCCTTTGACAGGATTTGTGACAAGCGCTTCCCTAGTTTTTATTTTCAGTAGGTAGGCCAAAAGTCCAGTATCGTAGAAATAGAGCTTGGGCGTTTTGACTACCCGCTTGCTAAAATTTTTGTGGTATGGATAAAGCTGAAAGGTGATGTAACTGGACTCAAGCGCTGAGAGCCAGGATTTTGCCGTAGGCTGACTGATACCGGCTTCATTCGCGAGGGAACTCATGTTCAAGAGCTGGCCCGCACGAGATGCACATAGGCTTAGAAAATTTTTAAACAACCGCAACTCCTTCACTTCGATCAGTTCTGTCACATCACGATTTACATAGGTCTGCACGTAATTGGAGTAAAAAACCGCTGGGGCGATTTTTCGGTCGTAGAGTGCTGGATAGAACCCGTGAAGCAATTGCTCCAAGGGATCCTCAGCAAGTAAATGAGTTTCCTTAAGTTCTTGAATATCTAAGGGAAGTAGCTTGAAAAGTGCAACTCGGCCTGCTAGACTTTGCGTGATGCGCTCCATCAAATGAAAATTCTGGGAGCCAGACAAAATAAACCCTCCCATGCGATCAGGGCGGCTGTCCGCCAAGGTTTGGAGGTAGGAAAACAAGGCAGGCGCCTGTTGCACTTCATCAAAAATCACTTGGTCATTGTATTCCGATAGAAATCCATTGGGGTCCTTGAGTGCGAAGTCGCGAGCATCTGGATTCTCTAGGCTGACATACCGGTAATCGGGGAAAAGGGTCTTGAGCAAGGTGGTCTTGCCCGATTGCCTTGGCCCGGTCACGGCTAGTATCGGGTATTTAGTTTGGTATTCCCGTATTGCCTTGTAAATGTGTCTGTTGATTACGTTCATGCACCACAAAGGAACGTATAATTTTGAAATTGTACAAGGTTAACTTTGAAATTGTACAAGATTAATTTTGAAATTGTACAAGGTTAATTTTGAAATTGTACAAGAAAATTTCTAAGATTTAGCGCTTAAAAATTATCAAAAACTGGTTTTTGGGCTAAATAGTTTAATCTTCAGGGATACTGACGAGCCCAAGAATCATCATCTAAGCAGGTGATTACCGTTTATCCTCCCAAGGCATGTAAATCACCTTCTTGGTCTCAAAAAATTCCTCTTTGAAATAATCTTCGAGGTGGTAGCAGACATAGGACTTGCCTGTTTCCTCCATTTCCTCATCCACATCCCCACCTTTGAGGTAGAGGATGCCATTGGGATAGTCATTGATGTCCTCCTTTTTTATTTTCCCCTTCACCCAAGGATAAAATTGGATCATGCGTGTGACCGCTCGACTCACCACAAAATCATATTTACGTACCAAGGATTCCGCCCGGGCTTGCTGTGCTTCTACATTCGTAAGTTTAAGCGCCTTGGCAACTTCCTTTACTACTGTGATTTTTTTACCAATTGAATCTACCAAATGGAAGTGGGTATCTGGGAAAAGAATGGCTAGCGGAATGCCTGGAAAGCCGCCACCCGTACCAATATCCAATACCTTGGTGCCAGGCTGAAACTGAAGCACCTTCGCGATTCCCAGCGAGTGGAGTACATGGTGCACATAAAATTGCTCCATGTCTTTACGGCTGATCACGTTGATTTTGGCATTCCAATCCTGATACAGCGCTTCCAATTGCTCGAATTGATGGAGCTGTTTGGAGCTGAGACCTGGAAAATAAGAAGCGATCAAGGCGCTACTAGACTGCATTAGATTTGGTTTTCTTTTCCGGACGCGATTTCATAAAGTAGCTCCCGTGATCGGTGTAGCTGTGCTTTTACCGTTCCCAATGGTTTATCGAGTTCTTGAGCAATTTCCTCGTAAGACAATTCGTCAAAATAGCGAAGCTGTACTAGCTTTCGGTATTTGGCAGGAAGCTTGTCGACAAAAAGGCGCACCATTTCAATGCGCTGCGACTTGATAAACTCATCTTGTGGGTTGTCGTCTTTGTCCTCTACATCCATGGTGACGGCATTGCCGTTGTCGTCAGAAAGGGTATTGTTTAAGCTCATGGTTTTGAGCTTTTTCTTACGGATAAAGTCAATGGCATTGTTGGTGGCGATGCGAAAAAGCCAGGTGGAAAAGGTATATTCTTTCTTGAATCGCTCCAAGTTTCGGAAGGCTTTGGCAAAAGCTTCCATAGTCAAGTCCTCTGCATCATCCGCATCGCGAATCATTTTTAGGATCATGAAATAAACTGCCTTTTTGTAGCGTTTCATCAAGGTCGCATAGGCAGTCTGATCCTTTCCCTGAACGGCTCTGTCAATGAGTTCAAAATCCTCTAAGGCCTTGGATGAAAATTCGCGTTCGTTCCCGTTCATTTGGTGTTTTTTGCCTGATAGGATATGGATCCTAAGACCCAAAAGTATGCCAAGTACAACAAATCATTGACCAACACATTCATTTTGGGAGGATTTTCTTGAAGGTTTTTGGATGCCGATTTAAAAATTGAAACCAATAAAATTGATCTTAAGCCCAACAAGCTCAATACAACCAAAAAGTACTCCCATCTTAAGCCTATGGCAAAATAGATTAATAAGCCTAGTCCTCCTATCCAATAAAGAGCGTGAGAAACGCCATAAAGGCCCATTTTACGTTTGTCCTCCACTTTGAAGAAACGTTCTGCATGCAGCTGGTGTTTTTCATGTTGGATGTATTCCTTCCAATTTTCTTTAGGTGCAGAATGCGTAATCGCCTTTGAATCAATGACGACTTTTGTATTGGTTCCGGTGGCATAGGTGTTGATGAAAACGGAATCATCTCCCCCTTCAATATCCCAGAATCCTCTGAAACCCTTTACCTCCATAAAGAAGCTTTTGCGGTAACATAAATTCTTGCCAGTTCCCATGAATGGGGACTTCCAAAGCCCAAAAGACAAAAAGAAAAGTGCTTTTAGAACAGTTTCGAACTGTATCCATTGGTTTAAAGCTCCAGGTTTTTCAAGGTAACTTGAGAAACCAAGGGCAAAAGTTTTTCCCTCCTCACGGACAGGGGCGGTCATTTTTCGAATCCATTGATCTGAATTTGGAAGACTGTCCGCGTCGGTGAGTAGGATGACGTCGTTTTTAGCCACTTTTATCCCCAAGGTGATTGCGAATTTTTTTGCTGTCACATGTTTTGGGGTGTATTTTATGGTTACTGAACGCAGTTTGGGGTACTGAATCATTAGGTCCTCCAAAAGACGCTTAGTTCGATCGCTACTTTGATCGTTAACAACCATCACATCAAATTTTGGGTAATCCTGTTCAAAAAGTTTAGGAATCAACACTTTCAGGTGTTGAAATTTATTTCGTGCCGTTACCAAGACGGTTACGCCTTCTTCAGGGTATTGGATTCCGGATTTTTTTGAACTTCGGGCGTACCAGGCGGTTCGAGAGAATACCATGATCAGGTATCCCCCTTGAATGAGAATTCCGAAACCGAAGAAAAACCACAATAAAAATAGGCCCATAGGTCAATACTGCTCGGCAAATATAAAATCAATTTCAGCAAGTCATTTAAGAATAAGTGGATATTTTTGCAATAGCAAGCAAGTCCGTGGACATCTTGCATTTTTGCTCCTTTTTGCGTTCCAATGAAGTTTGTTTTAGAAAAAAAAGATAGTCAAACCCAAGCCCGTACTGGTAGGCTGATTACCGACCACGGTCCAATCCAAACGCCCATTTTTATGCCTGTGGGTACAGCAGGGACGGTAAAGGCAGTGCATCAGCGTGAGTTAAAAAAAGACATTCAGGCCCAGATCATCTTAGGAAACACCTATCACCTTTACTTGAGACCTGGATTGGACACCTTGGAAAAAGCTGGGGGACTGCATCAATTTATAGGTTGGGACCGGCCGATGTTGACGGATTCAGGCGGATATCAGGTTTTTTCACTAGCAGGAACGCGAAAAATTAAGGAGGAGGGAGTAACCTTCAAATCTCATATCGATGGATCGAAGCATTTTTTCGCCCCAGAAAACGTGATGGATATACAGCGCAGCATTGGTGCGGACATCATCATGGCTTTTGACGAGTGTACGCCCTACCCCTGTGACTATGGCTATGCACGACAGTCCATGGAAATGACCCACCGCTGGCTTCTTCGCTGTCAAGACCGATTCGACTCTACTGAAGGAAAGTATGGGTATAGTCAAAGCCTTTTTCCAATTGTTCAAGGTTCAGTTTACAAAGATCTTCGCATTCAAAGTGCTGAATTTATTGCCAAACAGGGGAGGGAAGGGAATGCCATTGGCGGCCTATCCGTAGGGGAGCCTGCGGAGCTTATGTACGAAATGACTGAATTGGTGACGGCTGTTTTGCCAGCAGACAAGCCTCGCTACTTGATGGGGGTGGGTACACCTGCCAATATTCTAGAGTGCATTGCCTTAGGTGTGGATATGTTTGATTGCGTGATGCCTACCCGGAATGCGCGCAATGGGATGCTTTTTACCTCAGAGGGAATTATCAATATCCGAAATGAGAAATGGAAGGATGACTTTAGTCCCATTGACCCTGCAATCGGGAATGAGGTAAGTAGTACTTATACAAAGGCCTACTTGCGACACCTTACCATCTCTAAAGAGATTTTGGCAGCACAGATTGCAAGTATTCATAACCTTTCCTTTTACCTCTGGCTAGTTGGAGAGGCAAGAGCGCATATTCAAGCAGGAGATTTTGCAAGTTGGAAAGCATCCATGGTCAAAAAAGTAAGCACACGATTGTAAGATGAAAATCCTAGACAAGCTTATCATCAAAGAGTTTTTGAAGACCTACTTTTTTGTAGTCGTCCTCCTGATTCTGGTGGTTTTGGTCTTGGATTTTACGGAGAAAAACGACACCTACATCCGTAACCAAGTTCCCACAGGCGACATCCTTGCCTACATGGGCAATTACGGATTGTACTTGAATAACTTGCTGACTCCGATTACGGTGTTCATCTCCGTCATCTTCATTACTTCCAAGATGGCTGGGCGAACGGAGATCGTTGCCATTCTGAGTTCGGGTATTAGTTTTGTTCGACTGCTTCGCCCTTTTCTTATGGCGGCTGCACTTATTGGTGTTACCAGTTTTGTGCTCAATGGTTGGGTTCTTCCACGGGCCACCGCAGGCGTTGCAAAATTCCGAATGCAATACCTCGAGAAAGGGGATGCCTCCACGGATCCCAATATCCACATTAAGGTTGGGCCAAACGCCTATGCCTACATCAGTCGATTTTACAAGACTAGCAATACAGGCTACAACTTCACTTTGGAAGAAATCCGGGATGGCAAATTAATTTCTAAGCTTTCCTCTGATTTGATTCAGTGGGATACCACCAAGAATGTGTGGACCTTGGAAAATTGGCGCCTACGTGTACTCAAAGAAAAAGGAGAGGATTACTTCACAGGGAATGCGATGGATACGGTACTTTCTATTTCTCCGACTGATTTTGACCTTCCCGAAAACCATCACGAAACACTTAAACTTCCTGAATTGAGTCGGCAAATTACGCTCTTGGAAGAGCGTGGTGCAGATAATGTGAGTTACTACCGCATCGAGCGCATTGTTCGTTACATGTCTCCATTTGCTTCCATTATCCTCACCTTTATAGGAGTGATCATGTCGGCTCGCAAAACCAGAGGGGGGTCCGGATTTCAAATTGCAATGGGCTTTTTTCTGGCATTTGTCTATATTCTCTTGTTTCTTCTGTCACGTACCTTTGCAGAAGCAGGCACCCAATTTCCTGTACTTGCCGTATGGATGCCTAACTTGGTCTTTGCCCTTACAGGATTGATTTTGTATAAAACGGTTCCTCGGTGATGCCTTCCTCAAACTTCAAAGATTACCTGTTACTTCACTTTATTGTGTTGATTTGGGGCTTTACTGCAATCTTGGGGTTGCTGATCAGCCTTCCATCCTTAGAGCTTGTATTTTACCGTACCCTTTTAGCGACGCTGGGGGTGGCAGTGGTCATGGGTTTGCGAAAAGAATCCCTTCGCGTAGCACCTAGCGAGTTATTCAAAATTCTAGGTGTGGGTGCACTGATTTCCTTGCACTGGATCTTCTTTTTTTGGTCGGCCAAGGTGTCTACTGCTTCGGTGTGCTTGGCAGGCATGGCGACGACTTCGCTTTGGACGGCTTTTGTAGATCCGTTGATCAACAGGAAGCGGGTAAAGCTTTACGAAGTAGCCCTGGGATTGCTGGTGATCTCAGGCTTACTGGTGATTTTTCAGTTTGAAAACGGCTATTGGCTGGGGCTCTCCATGGCTTTAGCGGCTGCGTTTTTAGGCGCCTTGTTTTCCGTGCTCAATGGTCGTCTAACCATGCGTCATAGTCCCTATCAAATTACATTTTACGAAATGGCTGCTGCTAGTGGAGTAGCCCTGCTGTTTTTACCCCTCTATTCCTATATCGATGGTACGGATATTCAATGGACTTGGAAGGGCTTGGACTGGCTTTGGCTCCTTGTACTTGGGGGAATTTGTACCGTATATGCTTTCTCCGTTTCGGTGGAATTGATGAAGCGCTTACCGGTTTTTTCCATCAACTTGACCATCAACCTAGAGCCTGTTTATGGAATACTTTTGGCGGTGTTGATTTTTGGGGAAAAAGAAAAAATGACCTCACAATTTTACCTGGGAACTGGCATTATCCTCGTGTCGGTATTGATTTACCCAGTACTCAACTATTGGCACAAAAAGAGAAGAGAGGCTTCAATTGCTAAGGTCTGATTTTTTATCCGGGCTGGTTACAGCAGGGATTCAAACACAAAATAGTTTGTTGGCCAATTGGGAAGTAGGGGCTTGTCCTCAAACAAACCAAAAATACTCGATCCCGAACCAGACATGGAGGCATAATAAGCGCCTGCTTGGTAGAGGCTTGATTTTAAGTCGACAAGTTCAGGATGGGCTTTAAAAACAGAAGGCTCAAAGTCATTGACTAATTCCTCCTTCCAGCGGCTACGGTCGGCAAGAATGGATTCAAGCGGGTTAGTTGGGGCTTTGGGAACGACCCCGGCATAGGCCTCTTTGGTACCTATATGAATTCTAGGATGAATTAAGACTAGGTAGGATCCTTGAAGAGATACCGGGTTGGGCTCCAGAATTTCACCTCTTCCCCGGATGATTTTAGGAGTGTTTTCGATAAAAAAAGGACAATCGCTTCCCAATTCGGCGGCGTATTCCTCCAAGAAAAAATCGTCGAGGTGTAGGTCAAACAAATTGTTCATCAGTTTCAACGCAAAGGCTCCATCGGCTGAGCCTCCTCCCAGACCGGCGCCCATAGGAATATGCTTGTGCAGGTGGATCTGGAGATTAGGTAATCCTTGAAAATCTTTTTTAAGCAGTTTTTCGGCTTTTAGAATCAAGTTGTCCTTGGGGTCTCCAGGTACCTCCAACCCAGTGACATTCCAAGAGGACTTCTTGTCTAAAATCATCTCCAAAGCATCACAAAGTGGGATTGGGACCATGCAGGATTCGATTTCATGGTAGCCATCTTTCCGTTTTTGGGTGATGTGTAGTCCGAGGTTGATTTTGGCGTTGGGAAAGGTGATCATGGGGTAGCACTGTTTCAACAAAAGTAAGGGAAATCAGTGGAGATCGGATCCTTTGATTTACTTTTTGAAAAAATCAAAATTTGACCAAAATTTTACCATTTATTTCGATAATTCGACCAATCATTAGTTGAAACGTAGCAATGAATCGAAAAATTTGAAAAAATTAAAAATCAGTAGAATATTTTGAGGAGGGATATTTTTTAGGCTTTATTTTACCTATCTATCTTGTTAATTATTCTTATTTAAAATAAAAGTCTGTAAAAAATGATTTTACCCAATTTTATAGACTGAAATTGGACTCGAAAGAAGAATTAAATATTGTTAGTCTCAGCATAGATAATTACTATTGTAAGGTAATTCAGTGCTGAATTAATAAACCGTGAAAACATGACTAACCCTTTGTTGCTTCTCCTGCGATTTAGCATTCTCCTTTCTAATTCCAAGTGAGGCACAAGATCATAGCTATACTTCTATACTTTGTAAAGTGCCTCCATCCAAAGAGGCACTTTTTTTATTTCTGCTACCATGGCCCAAAATCCGCTTAAAAAATACAGTTGGGAAATCAGTGACAACCCCGAGCATCCTGCAGGCATGGCAATGCTTTATGCCACAGGCATGTCAGACAAAAAAATGAAGCAGCCTTTTGTAGGGATAGCAAGTTGCGGCTACGAAAGTAACCGCTGCAACATGCACCTGAATGACTTTGCTGCACACATCAAAGCCTCTTCCCAAGAGGAGGAGTTGACAGGATTGGTATTCAACACCATTGGAATTTCTGACGGCACCTCCATGGGAACCTTGGGGATGCGCTATTCTTTGGTCTCGAGAGAGATTATCGCAGATTCCATTGAATCCTTTGTGTTGGGGCATTCATTCGATGCTTGTGTAGCTGTAGCGGGCTGTGACAAAAATATGCCGGGAGCCATCATCGGCATGCTCCGAATCAACCGCCCCAGCATTATGGTTTATGGGGGTACAATTGCCTCGGGGATCTACAAAGGCGAAAAACTAAATATTGTCTCCGCATTTGAGGCATTTGGCAAAAAGATTCAAGGAACCATTTCCCCAGAAGATTACGATGGGGTGATTCGGAATGCCTGTCCTGGAGCGGGGGCCTGTGGAGGAATGTATACAGCCAACACCATGTCCTCGGCGATAGAAGCCTTGGGCATGTCTTTGCCCTATTCCGCTTCGAACCCTGCCAATTCCCCTGAAAAATTACGAGAATGCCGCGAGGTCAACCATTACCTCCGCATCTTGCTAGAGATGGACCTGAAGCCCAAAGATATCGTCAATCGAAAAAGTATTGAAAATGCGGTTCGGGTAGCCATCGCACTCGGAGGAAGTACCAATGCGGTGCTTCACCTCTTGGCCATTGCACGAACGGCAGGAGTAGCATTTTCCCTTCAAGACTTTAAGGAACTCAATGCAAAGACCCCGTTGGTTGGTGATTTCAAGCCTTCGGGTAAGTTTTTGATGGAGGATTTGCACGAGCAAGGTGGGCTACCCGCATTCATGAAATACTTTTTGGAAAAAGGCTACCTCCATGGAGATTGCCTCACCGTTACCGGAAAGACCCTGGCTGAAAACTTGGAAAAGGTGGAGGCGCTAGTGCCTTCTAAAGTCAATGTCATCCATCCAGTAGAATCTCCCATCAAAGACACGGGGCATCTCTGCATTTTATCCGGTAACCTTGCACCTGAGGGTGCGGTAGCCAAGATTACAGGGAAAGAGGGAAGGCTATTCACAGGGCCTGCTAAAGTATATGACTCCGAATTGGATGCAAACAATGCCATCCGCGACCATCAGGTCAAAGCAGGTGATGTGGTGGTGATCCGCAATGTAGGGCCAAAAGGGGCGCCTGGAATGCCGGAAATGCTTAAACCTACCTCCATGATCATCGGTGCTGGCTTGGGTGCAGATGTGGCCTTGATTACCGACGGACGTTTTTCTGGAGGCACCCACGGATTTGTGGTGGGTCACGTGACTCCTGAAGCCTGGTGTGGAGGTCCTATTGGCCTAGTCCGTGATGGGGACCTCATCACCATCGATACCGACAGCCAAAGTCTTCAGGTAGCAGTAACCGACGAGGAGTTTGCTACACGTAAAATGAGCTGGTCTCCAAAGTCCATCGAAGGCTTACAAGGCACACTCAAAAAATACAATCAACTCGTAGCAACCGCCTCTGAAGGTTGTGTCACAGATAACTTCTGATTCCATGGAAACAAAGATGAGAGGTGCTGATATTGTGGTTCGTTCGCTAATTGCCGAACAAGCGGAATTGATTTTTGGGTACCCTGGGGGTGCGATTATGCCCGTATATGACGCGCTATACGATTACCACGATCAGATCAAACACGTACTTACCCGCCACGAACAAGGAGCCATTCATGCCGCTCAAGGCTATGCGCGTGTTTCTGGAAAAGTGGGGGTTTGCCTGGCAACTTCAGGTCCCGGCGCCACCAATCTAATTACTGGGTTGGCAGATGCACAGATTGATAGTACTCCCTTGGTTTGCATCACCGGTCAGGTGGCAGCACACCTGTTGGGAACAGATGCATTTCAGGAAACCGATGTGATGGGAATTTCCATGCCTGCTACCAAGTGGAACATTCAGGTGAGGCATGCAAAAGATATTGCGGCGGCCATTGCCAAAGGATTTTTTATTGCACGCTCTGGAAGACCTGGGGCCGTACTCATTGACATCACCAAAAATGCCCAGGTCGAACTTGAGGAATTCAACTATAGCCCTTGCCAGGAATTTAGATCCTATAAAACTCATTACCCCGTAGACCTTCCAGCTATCCAAGAAGCAGCAGCACTGATTAATCGTGCAAGCCGGCCTTATCTGCTTTTTGGACAAGGAGTGATTTTGGGAAAAGCAGAGGCGGAACTGAAATTTTTCTTAGATAAATCTGGAATTCCTGCTGCATCCACGCTTTTAGGTTCTGGTGCACTTTCCCAAGATCATCCCAATTACGTAGGAAAATTGGGGATGCATGGCAATTATGCTCCAAATCTACTGACCAACCAGTGCGATGTATTGATTGCCGTAGGTATGCGCTTTGATGACCGAGTTACGGGAGATTTGTCACGCTATGCCAAGCAAGCCAAGATCATCCACTTGGAACTGGATCCTTCCGAAATCAATAAAAATGTAAAAACCGATATTGCTGTCCTCGGAGATTGCAAAGAAAGTTTAGCCAAGTTGACCGAAGCCATTACCTCCCAAAAGCACGAGGCATGGATGGCCAAATTCCGAGCCTTGGAGCAACAGGAAAAAGAAGCAGTCGTTCAACACGACCTGACCCCAACCAAAACCGGCTTGACCATGGGCGAGGTCATCCACCAAATCAACCAGTACAAGGCAGATGATGCGGTATTGGTAACTGACGTAGGACAGCACCAAATGATTGCTTGGCGGTATTTCAATTACAAAAAAACGCGGACGCAGGTGACTTCAGGTGGTTTGGGGACCATGGGATTTGCCCTTCCGGCAGCACTTGGAGCTCAACTACACGATTATTCACGACAAGTGATTTGTGTGGTGGGCGATGGAGGAATCCAAATGACCATCCAAGAGCTAGGTACTGTCATGCAGACCAAGGCTCCAGTTAAAATAGTCCTGCTCAACAACAATTACCTCGGAATGGTCCGCCAATGGCAGCAGATGTTTTTTGACAAACGCTATTCATTTACCGAACTAGATAATCCAGATTTTATCAAGCTTGCTGAAGCCTACGGGATCAAGGCTCAAAAAGTCGATGAACGAGCCAATCTCCAAGAGGCAATCGAAGACATGCTGATTCATGACGGCCCCTATTTCCTGGAAGTAGTGGTTGAAAAAGAGGACAATGTGTTTCCAATGATTGCCACGGGATGCTCCGTAGAAGAAGTTAGACTCCATTAATCCTTCCCAATGAAACGCTACACCATCTTTGTCATCACCGAAAACTTCATTGGAATTCTTAACCGAATCACCATCATTTTTACCCGTAGGGGTATCAATATTGATGCACTGACAGCATCGGAGAGTCGAATTCCTGGAGTGCATCGAATCACCATCGAAGTGACGGTTACCGAAGAAACTGTGATTCAGCTCGTCAACCAAATCGAAAAAATCATCGATGTAATCAAGGCCTTCCACCACGAAGATTCGGGGGTGGTTTACCAAGAACTGGCCTTGTATAAAATTCCAGTGTCGCGATTAGACGGGGGCTTGGAAAAAATCATCCGTGATCACCATGCCAAAATCATTGCAGCAGAGCCAGACTTTGTCGTTCTGGAATTGACTGGACACAAGGAAAAGACTCGAGAACTGCTGGAGTTATTGAAAGACTATGGCATACTCGAGTTCGCGCGATCCGGTAGGGTGGCCGTTGCCAAGCGCATGCTCACCATCGACTCATTTGTCAACTAAACTCAACCTAAAAATCTATTCTTAAAATTTTCTACTATGAAATTGAAATTTGGAAACGTTGAAGAAAACGTAGTAACCCGAGAGGAGTTCCCCTTAGAAAAAGCAAGAGAAGTCCTCAAAAACGAGGTAATCGCAGTCATTGGATATGGGGTGCAAGGCCCAGGCCAAGCGCTAAACCTTCGTGACAACGGCTTCAACGTAATTGTGGGTCAGCGAAGTGGTTCCAAAACCTGGGACAAGGCCATCGCTGATGGATGGGTGCCAGGCGAAACGCTGTTTGAAATTGAGGAAGCTTGTTCTCGTGGAACTATCCTTCAGTTTTTACTATCCGATGCTGGGCAAATCGCCTTGTGGCCTACCCTGAAAAAACACTTGACCCCTGGCAAAGCCCTTTACTTTTCCCATGGATTTGGAATCACTTACAAGGAAAAAACCGGAATCATTCCTCCAGCAGATGTAGATGTGATTTTGGTTGCACCTAAAGGTTCTGGTACCTCCTTGAGAAGAATGTTTGTGGAGGGCAGAGGACTTAATTCTTCTTACGCCATTTACCAAGACGGAACTGGCAAAGCCAAAGACCGCGTCATTGCCTTAGGTATCGGTGTGGGTTCAGGCTACTTGTTTGAAACGGACTTCTACCGTGAAGTAACCTCAGATTTGACCGGAGAGCGTGGTACCTTGATGGGAGCCATCCAAGGAATTTTTGCAGCTCAGTACGAGGTGCTCCGAGCCAATGGACATACCCCCTCTGAAGCTTTCAACGAGACCGTAGAAGAATTGACACAGTCTTTGATGCCTCTAGTGGCTGAAAATGGAATGGACTGGATGTATGCAAACTGTTCCACTACGGCACAGCGCGGTGCATTGGACTGGTGGAAGCCCTTCCGTGATGCGACCAAGCCGGTATTTGAAGCTTTGTATCAGTCTGTGAAATCTGGAGCAGAAGCTCAAAAATCCATTGATTCGAATTCTAAGGCGGATTACAGAGTGAAACTAGAGGCTGAACTTGCCCAACTTCGTGAATCCGAAATGTGGCAAGCAGGCGCCGTGGTGCGCAAGTTGAGACCTGAAAATAATTAATGTACCCAAACCCAAAAGGTCATGAGTGAAAAGCTATGGATATTTGACACCACGCTGCGGGATGGGGAGCAAGTTCCTGGATGTCAGCTGAATACTCAAGAGAAAATCATTGTTGCTAAGGCGCTTGAAGAACTCGGAGTTGACATCATTGAGGCTGGATTTCCAATTTCAAGCCCCGGTGATTTTAATTCAGTGATTGAAATATCGAAAGCCGTTTCAAATCCAATCATCTGTGCCCTCTCTCGTGCAGTGGAAAAGGACATTGAGGTTGCAGGCGCGGCCCTTCAATACGCCAAAAGAGGCCGTATTCATACAGGAATAGGCGTTTCACCTTACCACATTCAGTACAAGCTTCGCTCTACTCCTGAAGACATTATCCGGAGAGGGGTAGCTGCGGTTAAATTTGCCAAGCGATTCGTGGAGGATGTGGAGTTTTATGCAGAAGATGCAGGACGTGCTGAGGCAGATTTTCTCTGCAAAATCATCGAAGAAGTGATCAAGGCAGGAGCAACCGTGGTGAATATTCCCGATACCACGGGGTATTGCTTGCCGGAACAATACGGTGCCATCATTGGTGGCCTAAAAAACCGAGTGCCAAATATTGACCAGGCAATTATCGCCACCCATTGCCACAATGACCTAGGCATGGCAACCGCCAATACCGTAGCGGGAGTCCAGCAAGGTGCCCGGCAAGTAGAGGTGACCATTAATGGTATCGGAGAACGTGCCGGCAACACCTCCATGGAGGAGGTAGTGATGGCCATCAAATGCCATCAGTCCATTCCCGTTTACACGGACATTGTTACTCCAAAAATTTACCATACCAGCCGCCTGGTGTCCAAATTGATGAACATGCCGGTGCAGCCCAACAAGGCAATTGTGGGAAGAAATGCGTTTGCGCACTCCTCAGGAATCCATCAAGATGGGGTCTTGAAGCATCGTGAAAATTACGAAATCATCGACCCCAAGGAGGTAGGTGTTTCTGAATCTACTATTGTCCTTACTGCACGATCTGGCAGAGCCGCACTCAAGCATCATCTGGATGCCTTGGGAGTTGAACTCGAAGGAGAAGAATTACGTGAAGTGTACGAGGCGTTTCTAGTGCTAGCTGATTCCAAGCGGGATGTAGGTAGAAAGGATTTATTGGAGCTGGTGGGTAAATACATTGAGGATTCCAACTTCATTGAATTGGGGAATGTCAAGTACACCTCCAACGGAGCTATTCAAGCAGAGGTCCACCTTAAAATCGGAAATGAACACCATTCGGCAATTTCTACGGGTGTAGGTCCAGTAGATGCGGTCTTGAAAGCCATTGAATCACTTGTACAACCTCAGGTGGAGCTGGAGGAATTCCTTATTCAGGCCATGACTCAGGGAAGTGACGATGTGGCGAAGGTACACATGCGTCTTATCAAGTCTGACAAGCCCTACTATGGCTTTGCCTCCAATCAAGACATCGTGCTTGCTTCAGCGCAAGCCTTTGTCGATGCACTCAACAAAATTCCAGTCAAAGAATATGCGACTGCCTAACTATGGAAAAGAACACCTTATTTGATAAAATCTGGGATGCGCACGTAGTCAAATCCGTGCCTGCGGGCCCTGATGTATTTTTCATCGACAAGCACTTCATACATGAAGTGACTTCGCCTGTGGCTTTCTTGAATTTGGAGAAAAGAGGGATTGGTGTGAAATACCCGCACCGAACCATTGCCACTCCCGATCACAACGTGCCTACGGTGGATCAAGACCAGACCATCAAGGACAAGCTTTCCCGAATGCAAGTGGAAAAGCTTCGTGAGAATTGTGCGAAGTACGGAATTGAACTGCATGATCTGGGCTCTGCACACCATGGCATCGTCCATGTGATTGGACCAGAATTGGGAGTGACTCAGCCTGGAATGACCATTGTATGTGGGGATTCCCATACGTCCACGCATGGAGCTTTTGGTGCCATTGCTTTTGGAATCGGCACCTCCGAAGTGGAGATGGTATTGGCCACCCAATGCATCATGCAATCCAAGCCTAAGAAAATGCGCATCTCTGTAGAAGGTGCGTTAGGAAAAGGCGTAACCTCCAAAGACATTATTCTCTACATCATCTCCAAAATTTCAGCAGCTGGTGCTACTGGCTATTTTGTAGAATATGCAGGTTCGACCATCCGAAGCCTATCCATGGAAGCGCGCATGACGATTTGCAACATGTCCATCGAAATGGGTGCCCGGGGAGGATTAATTGCTCCAGATCAAACCACCTACAATTTCTTGAAAGGAAAGCAGTATGCGCCCACAGGTGAAGCCTGGGAAAAAGCGGTGGCTTATTGGAATACCTTGCGTACCGATGAGGGAGCAGTATTTGACCAAGAACTAACTTTTGATGCTGCGGATATCGAACCCATGATTACCTATGGTACCAATCCAGGCATGGGCATCAAGGTAGTAGACAATATCCCAACCACCGAGGGAATGGAAGGCTCCAATAAGACTTCCTACCTCAAATCCCTAGACTACATGGGCTTTGCTCCTGGAGAACCTATCCTTGGAAAACCGGTAGACTACGTGTTTGTAGGTTCCTGTACCAACGGTCGAATCGAAGATATCCGGGCAGTGGCTCAATTTGTCAAAGGACATAAAAAGGCAGATTCCATAACCGCCTGGATTGTACCAGGGTCTCGTGAAGTAGAAAAACAAGCCCAGGCTGAAGGATTGGTTGCTATTTTGGAAGAAGCAGGGTTTGAGCTACGTCAACCGGGTTGCTCGGCTTGCCTTGCCATGAATGACGACAAGATTCCTGCTGGCAAATATGCAGTTTCTACTTCCAATCGAAACTTTGAAGGTCGGCAAGGACCGGGTGCACGCACCTTACTCGCTTCCCCGCTGACTGTGGCTGCAGTAGCCATTACTGGGCGCATCACCGATCCACGGGAAGTATTTCAGAATTGAAAATACCTGCCTGGGCAGGCAGGCGGAATTTATGGAGTGCAGGGAAAAGACCACCCGAAGTCCTATTTGACCACCTTTGAACGAACAACAAATGGCTTACGATAAATTTACCATTCTAAAAAGTACCGCTGTACCACTTCCGACAGAGAATGTGGATACGGACCAAATTATACCAGCTCGCTTTTTGAAGGCTACCGAGCGGGAAGGCTTTGGAGATAACCTGTTTCGCGACTGGCGTTACGATTCCGCTGGATCCCCGAAGGCAGATTTTGTACTCAATGATGCCACGTATAGCGGCAAGATATTGCTTGCAGGGAAAAATTTTGGATGCGGGTCCAGTCGGGAACATGCCGTTTGGGCCTTGTATGACTACGGTTTTCGCTGTGTGGTATCCAGCTTTTTTGCGGATATCTTTAAAAACAACTGTCTCAATATCGGCGTACTTCCCGTGACGGTGACGCCCGCGTTTTCGGATAAACTATTTGCTGCTATTGCAGCAAATCCGCAAACCGAAGTCGAAGTAAACTTGCCAAACCAAACAATCACTTTACTGGCTACAGGGGATACTGAATCCTTTGCCATCAATGAATACAAGAAGGACAACATGCAGCATGGGTTCGATGACATCGATTACCTGATCAACATGGCTACAGAAATCGAAGGCTTCGAAGCCAAGCGATAAAGGGAGTTAATCATGGAGGTACGAAGATTGGAATTGATGGATACTACCTTGAGGGATGGCGAACAGACCTCAGGCGTATCTTTTTTGCCTTCCGAAAAGCTTCACCTCGCCAAGGCACTCTTGGAAGAATTAAAAGTAGATCGCATCGAAGTCGCTTCCGCTCGTGTCTCAGCAGGGGAATTGGAGGGAGTACAACGTATCACCCAATGGGCTGCTCAAAAAGGTCTTCTGGATCGTGTGGAGGTTCTGGGATTTGTAGATACCCCTATTTCTGTGGATTGGATCGTGGAGGCTGGGGGCCAAGTACTCAATCTCTTAACCAAAGGGTCCCTCAATCACCTGGTTCATCAATTAAAGAAAACACCCGAGGAGCATTTTTCTGAAATTCGCCAGTGCATTGCCTATGCGCTAAAGCAAGGGCTTCAAGTGAATGTTTACTTGGAAGACTGGTCCAATGGGATGCGCAGTTCTCGTGACTATACCTTAAGCCTTATCAAAATGCTGGCGCAGCAACCCATTCAGCGGGTGATGCTTCCGGATACCTTGGGAATACTTTCTCCTGCAGAGGTGCGCGAATTCTTAGGAGAAGTAATCTCCGAATTTCCGTCTTTGCGGTTCGATTTTCATGGGCACAACGATTACGATTTGGCGGTAGCCAATGTGCTCGAAGCTGTACTTCAAGGGGTGTCGGGTATTCACAGCACCATCAATGGGCTAGGGGAACGAGCAGGAAATGCTCCTTTGGAATCCGTCGTTGCAGTGATTAAGGATTTTACGGATTTGGAGATTGGCGTTCAGGAACAAAAGATTTTTCGGGTTTCCAAGTTGGTCGAACAATTTTCCGGGCAATACATTCCTGCCAATAAGCCTGTGGTAGGAGAAAATGTATTTACCCAAACAGCCGGCATCCATGCCGATGGAGATCAGAAAAAGAGTTTGTACTTCAATCAATTGCTGCCCGAGCGATTTGGGAGAGAGCGTAAATATGCCCTTGGAAAAACCTCGGGGAAAGCCAATATTTCAAAAAATCTGGAGGCCCTTGGAATTTCGTTGGAGCCAGATGAACTCGCACGTGTAACCCAACGAATCATTGAATTGGGTGACAAAAAGGAGCGGGTGACTACGGAGGATTTGCCCTACATCATTTCGGATGTGCTTCAAAACAACTCCTTTACTAAAAACATCAGCATTGATGGGTACCACATGACCCATTCCAAAGGCCTTAAACCTTCGGTTCAGTTGCGACTAAAAATGTACGACAGCTTCCACGATGCTACAGCCACGGGAGATGGACAGTACGATTCGTTCATGAAGGCAGTGAGTTCAATTTATGCTTCTTTGAATAAAGATCTCCCTAGATTGGTCGATTACCACGTGACCATTCCGCCAGGGGGAAAAACCGACGCTTTGGTAGAAACAGTGATTACTTGGGAATATGGAGGTCGATTCAAAACCAAAGGATTGGATCCAGACCAAACGGTAGCTGCCATGATGGCTACTGAAAAAATGTTGAACATCATGGATAAGAACCCAAAGGAAATACATCCTTAATTTAGTACCTATGAACATAAAAATAGCACTCCTGCCTGGCGATGGCATTGGACCCGAAGTAATTGCTCAAGCAGTAAAAGTAGTTGAAGCCATTGGAAAGAAATTTGGCCACCAAATCACCTTCCAAGAAGGATTGGTGGGTGCTTGTGCCATCGATGCGACAGGGGATCCCTATCCCGATGCTACCCACGAAATTTGTGTAGGAGCGGATGCGGTGCTTTTCGGGGCTATTGGTGATCCCAAATACGACAATGATCCCAAAGCCAAGGTACGTCCTGAGCAGGGGTTGTTGCGCATGCGTCAGAAATTAGGACTCTTTGCTAATGTTCGTCCCACCTTTACTTTTCCTTCTTTAGTCCACAAATCCCCCCTTAAGTTGGACCGAGTGGATGGGGTAGACCTAGTTTTTTTCAGGGAACTGACCGGAGGCATCTATTTCGGTGAGCCTAGAGGAAGAAACGAGCAAGGGACCAAAGCTTTTGACACCAATGTCTACAGCAAGGAAGAGATTGTGCGTTTGGCTCGCATGGGTTTTGAAGCTGCGCAAAAGCGAAGAAAATTACTCACCTGTGTGGACAAGGCAAACGTGTTGGCCACTTCCCGATTGTGGAGAGAAACCGTTCAAGAATTGGCAGCTGAGTATCCAGATGTAAAAGTAGAGTATGAATTTGTGGATGCCGTAGCCATGCGATTGATCCAATGGCCCAAGGCTTACGATGTGTTGATTACGGAGAATCTCTTTGGAGATATTTTGACTGATGAGGCCTCTGTAATTTCTGGTTCGATGG
>JACCDT010225519.1_pt1 | contig 20984 bp, 15 predicted proteins | sample 7446291 | NCBI WGS metagenome assembly JACCDT01 (sample SAMN15323446, study PRJNA562643) | freshwater metagenome | isolation source: river surface water | place: USA:Blue River Watershed | collected 2017-08-17 | reverse complement strand
GACATCGTGTTAGATAAAAAGTGATGAAACAATGCGAAATGCGTTGGTTCGATCTGGTATACCTACCAATCAAAAATTACAAAAGAACCTACTGTAACTGATCTTATCCATCATTTTTACTCTTGACGACTTTAGCGATCAATCTGCTCAACGAACGAAGCGAGGAGAGCCAAGATTGATAGAATGGCTATAGAGACATAACGGTCCCTTCCAAAACAACTTGATTGGGACTCGGAGAGTTCAGCGAGTTGCAGTGGAAGTCGACGTCACTTCAACTCTTCTCTAAAATAGTTTACGTTCTATGATTTTATGAATCATAGAATCGATCAAGCATTATTTATAAATTGAGCTTCTTCACGATCATCTGAGAGATCTCCCCATAGATATACTTACGAGTAAAATGGAAGATCGAATCATTCAACTGATGATGGTTACGATGATAGATATAGTCCTTGATATATTGCGAAAAGCCAAAATCGATAATCTTCACATCCTTCACCTCTCCGCCATCCATTATGATCATTACGTTATCGTGATGGAGGTCACTATGGAGTATACCCGCATTATGCAGCTTATTGATCTTCTCCTCTAAAAGACGCCGAATGGTCGCAATATTCCCCTTCGAGTAGTACTTATAGAGAAAATCATTTAACGTAATCCCTTTTACATACTCCATATAAATAATACCATAACAGCTACTATTAGCATCATTTACGCATACGTAAGCATCATAGATCTTGGGTCCAACCCCTATCTCTCCTGCAACCTTGGAGATCTCGACCTCATTCTGGAAATCGATATATCCTAAGTTATTGAGATTTTCCGAGATATTGATGATCTTCACGCATCGGGTCTCATCGATCTTAAAAACCTTACCATATTCGCCGCCTCCAATATACTCCATCTTACTTGCTTCGGCGGGGTTCTTCAGACACGTATGCATTTGGCTATCATTGGGGATATGTTTATAGATTAGGTCGCGGATTTCGTAGATGAGAATTCGGCGATAAATCATATCATAGATGAAACGCATAAACTCACGACTCTTACTCAACTTGATCGTCTCGGAATTCTTCGGAATCGGCTTCGAGGCATTTCGCTGAAAGAGCTTCCTAAAAGAGACCTCCTCCAATTTCTTCATCGATTCTTCAATACTCCGATCCCTTGACTGATAACTCTTTAACGAAAAGTCCTTGAGATGCTGCCCCTCTTTCGGGTAATACTTATGCACATAAAAGTCAATATACTTGCCATACTTATTGAAATAGGTCTGATAGTACCTATCATAGTACTTCCGCATTGTCTCCTTCTTCTTTTCCGATGTAAGTTCACCCATTTTCCCCCTGAATTACGCTTATTTATAGAAAACCACTATTTTATATAAATACTATTTTATGGGGAATGGATGGTTATTCAAGGGGAAGGGTAGGTTATTTAGAACTTGAAGAGGCTAAGGAAGCCACCCGAAGAGGTGGCCTTCTTAGCACCACGGCGACGACGACGGCGCACCTTCTTCTCATCCTCCTTGCTCACCTTCTTCGACTTCTTAGAAACCTTCTTCGACTTCTTCGAAACCTTCTTCGACTTCTTCGAAACCTTCTTCGACTTCTTCACCGACTTCTTGGTCGACTTCTTGGTCGACTTCTTGACCTTCTTCAGAGTGCGGCGGCGACGGCGACGGGCACCACCAGTGAGAGGGGAACCCATCTCCTTCGACTCAACACCCACAATCTCGGTGGAACCCGAAGTGGTAGTAGCAGCGGCACTACCCTCAGCCGCTCCGTCATGACCACCACCGCGCATACGGCGGACAGTGCGACGGCGGCGGACGGTGCGCTTCTTCTTCATCACCTTCTTCTTGGGAGAAGTCTTGCGCTTCGAAACCTTGCGCTTGGTCACCTTCTTTGCGGACTTGCGCTTCATCATCTTCCTCTTAGGAGACGACTTCTTTGCAACCTTACGAGTGGTGCGACGGCGGCGCTTGGCACCACCAGTGAGAGGGGAGCCCATCTCCTTCGACTCAACACCCACAATCTCGGTGGATCCCGAAGTGGTAGCAGCAGCGGCACCACCCTCCTCGCCACCACCACGCATACGGCGGACAGTGCGGCGCTTCTTCATCACACGCTTCACAGGCTTGCGCTTCATAGACTTCTTAGCGGACTTCTTAGCGGACTTCTTAGCGGACTTCTTAGCGGACTTCTTGGAAACGGACTTCTTAGCCTTCTTAGAGACGCGCTTGCGCTTGCCAGCACCAACCATCTCCTGAATCTGCTCGAGGAGACTCTTCTTCTCTTGCTCCTCCTGCTGTCGCTGCTTCTGTTCAAACTTCATTTTGATGTGTACTTATATTTTATAGATAGATTTTAATCCAAACGCACAGAGAGATTGAAGATTCCTAAATTACTTTGTGGACTTCTTCATCGAAGAAATCTTTGCCGACTTCTTCGTCGACTTCTTCTTCGTCGCCGCAGACTTTGTCTTAGTTACCCCAGACTTCTTCTTAGTTGGAGAAGACTTCTTCGTAGCTACCTTCGTAGGTACTGCCTTTGCGGTGGGCTTCTTAACCACCTTCTTACGAACAATCGGCGTATTTTCAATCTTCTTATAATCTGCCATCCTATCACCCTCCATCAGCAACTTCTTAAGATCATCCATATGGATCGAATACCTGGAACGCATCTCCATATTGTTCTTACGAATCGTTTGCAAAATGTGATAAAGAGATGCATTGTTGCGATTTGAGACACCCTCCATACTCTTGATCACACCATCCTTCGCCTTTACCACTTTGAACGCACTTCGAACCCGGCCATTCTGGTTCTGAAACGTTGTCGTCTTCTGCTCATAAAACTCCATCTTTTCTGGTTCTTTCTACCTATTCTTAAGAAAAATGGTTAGGTTCTCCTATCAAATTATTACCTATATAAACAATAGTACTTGATCACTTCATTGGATCAAATGTCATCTACCGAGGAGATTATATTGAAACGCGTCCTTGACGAAACGGGACGCGCATCCACATCCGTCAATCATTACTTTCAAAACTTCGATCTCTATAACTACTCTCTCTATGATCAGTTGAAGAACATTCGCCAAGCGAACATCGTCTACTATATCTTCTTTGGTCTCTTCCTCTTTGCCTTCTTCCATCGCCTCGAAGTGAAGATCAATCATCTCGTTGCCCTCATTCTCTTTATCCTCATCATCTACTACTTCATCCAAAAGAACTATGGTGACCATATCGCATTCACCAAAGTCAACTTCGAAAAGCTCAACTTCCTCAATACTCTCCTAATGAATAGCGTCCGGAATTGGTCAATCCATAATAATACCGATGAGATCAATGTGAAACCTCCTCTTCGTCAATCTTACCTACATTATAATCCCTATATCATCGATTTCTATTACAATGTTCGCGAAATGTCGATCTACAACATCGAATGCTATGTCGATTCCCTAACGCACACCAACAATATGTTGGGACTCCTTGTCCAGATGCGGAATGGCTTGGAGAATCCCTTCCAGGATTACAAGAGCGCCATCGAAGAGTACAAGAAGAGTATCAATGCATTCAAATCACTTGTATTTAAGAGCCCTTCTGGGAAGAATGCGGACCGGAAACTAAATGAATCGATCTATACCCTACAAGAACTTCTTATGGCCGTCCTCAAAGAAATGGAGATGATATGTAAACGGGCAAACAAGCTAAATGGGTTATATACCATCTCAATGCCAGATGATGCCCTCGAGATGCACACCCTCATTGACGGAAATCCCTATGGATTGAAGAAGTGTGGGTTTGACCAAAAGTATGATACATATTAGATGCCTTTAGTACCTTCCTAATGGATTTGATTTATATCATTTTATAGATAAAAGGTTATGATAGATAAAAGATTTTATTACGAGATTTGGTAATAAAATGATCTATGAATGATCTATGATTTGTTTTATTTAAGCATTTTTATGCATTGTTAAGCATTTGAGTTCCGAGATCACCGGAAGCCGAATCGATGATTTGATGCATCTGAGCATTTCCATCAAATCCACCAGGGATGGCGATACGGGGCTGAGCGCTGAGAGCGGGGCTACCCATTCGGAGATCGCTATTGGAGATGTAATCCGCAGGGTTCTCGAACTGACCGAACCACGTCTTACCATCTAAACCCCAATACTTATCCGGAGCTGCCGCATTACCACGCGACTGAACCGTTGACATCCAGTCACTTCCACCACCACCACGCATCATCCTCTTTGTGGTCTTCTTAGACTTGGTGGACTTCTTTGTGGACTTCTTTGTGGACTTCTTTGTGGACTTCTTCGTGGACTTCTTTGTGGACTTCTTTGTGGACTTCTTCGTGGACTTCTTTGTGGACTTCTTTGTGGACTTCTTAGCACCACCCATAATTGGCTTCTGACTCCAATCCATAATACCCTGGATCTTTCCGTCAATTGCCGTATTGATCGCATCCGACCGATCCCGGAGATTCATATAGGCTCCCTGAAGAGACTGAGTCATATAATTGATGGAATTATTGAACCCATTGATCTCTTCTAAACCACCCATCTTGGGAACAACACTCATAGTTGGCTGTTGCCAATAGCAATCGAGCTCCTTAAATGCCTTATTCCACGATTGGGGGTTAAGAGGATTATCCACCTTGGGGACCTTGCACTCAGGAGCACCTGCAGAAACATCCGCACCACCACCACGCATCATACGCTTAGAACTCTTACTACGCTTTAGTGCTTTTTTGAGGACGTTTTTTTTTTGCCGGAACTCTTCTTGGTTGACTTCTTAACGGACTTCTTGGTAGTCTTCTTTACCTTCTTTGTCGACTTCTTCTTTGAAGAGAGCTTGACGGACTTCGAGGAAGAGCGGCGAACGCGCCTCTTGGCACCACCCACAGTCGCCTGCTGAGAGGCACTCGCATCATAACCAGGAATCTCACGGTTGCGCATCGAGTCGAGGAAACCGCCCTTATAGAACTTAGTGGGCATTGGGATAGCACCGCCACCGGACATACACGTAGAACGAGGCTGCTTCTTCGCACCACCCGAAACAGTCTGGAAGCTAATTCCTAAGTTCTCGCGGAGGAACTTCTCATCAAGCTGCATCTGACTCGAAGACTCAGATGACTCGCTCTTGCTACCACCACGCATCGATGAGCTGCGACGGCGACGAGTCACCGTCTTCTTTACTACCTTCTTCGTAGAGAGCTTCTTCGACTTTGACTTGGTAGACTTTGACTTGGTAGACTTTGACTTGGTAGACTTCGACTTAGTAGACTTTGACTTAGTAACCTTCTTCTTGGTGGAAGAGGTACGGCGACGGGCACCACCAGTCACCTGACCGGAGGGAGCCGCAGCAGCATAGTACATATCAGTGTAATCAGTGGATGCCTTGCAAACGCCGCAACCACTCTGGAATTCAGTAAATCCAGGCATTGTGATATGAATTGGTTATATCTATACTCTATCCACAGAAAAATCTTATTCTATCAATCTTGGCTCTCCTCACTTCGTTCGTTGACGACTCCCTGCTCATGTCGCAGCAGATCGCTGCAGATCTTCGATCTGCCAAGCGAGTTGCGCAGATTGATCGCTACAGTCGTCACGATTCCTATGATCTTACTCCATATCCCTATCCTAATCCCTATCCAGTTCCATATGAAGACCAAAAAGGTTTAATCCTTCTTTCATTACACGTTCAAGATAAGCATCATCGTGGAACTGTTCGAGATTTAGCTCCTGATGGCTAAAGTTTCGAATCTTGTTCTTGATATACTCCTTATCTCCAAAGTAACTAAGATGTTTTCCTCCATCTTCGATTCGTTCCGTTGGTAGATCAACACCCCCTGTTCCATTCCGTATGAAGTCGAGATTAAAAGGTATCTTTCCCAAAATCTCCATATATTTCCAAACGCGGATCACCTTTGGACGATCCCATTTCTGCTTTAACTTGAACTTCATACTGTAATAGTAGAGATCCATTACCAGACTTGCAAACGTAATCTCTCGGTGCCCGTGCCTTAACTCCTCCAACTTTTGCGCATTTGGAATCTCATCCACATCCGAAATCATCAAATAATCCCCAGATCCAATCTTCTCCTCTCGAATCAATCGATCGAATCCTCGATGAATTGCCGTTCGCTGAAACCACTCATTCTGCCACGGATGACCCAATGAGATATCCATATCAGGCGCTTTATGTGGAAAATCATCCACTACGATATGGATAATCTTCTCCTTGTATCTGCGAAAGAATGGATCTACCTTTGATAGAGTATCATAGATCAAAGGTTTTGGATTTCCTACAAATGTATGTGTCGACTCTACCAAAACAAAGTAATCAACTACTTGATCCAACTCAGTAAGCCTCCTCTTTAAGATATCAATCTCGTTGTAAAATATGAATCCATCCGCTATCCGCGGCATCTTCTCTTCGTCTCTTCTTCAAAAAAGCGCTATATTATAGCTTTCTGCACAATCTCTTTATATTGAACGCAATGAGAAATGGATCACTCAGATCAATTATCTATATATGAGATATGAGATATGATATATAAATTCTATTACGGATTCTGGTAATAGAATTTGGTTAACTGCTCTTAAATGATTAGTTAAAAGAGACAATGATACTCGTATTGTGTTTGTTGACGGTCTTGATGGCGGAGACGGAGAGCTGACGCCTCTTTCGGCGCTTATTCTGCTCTTCCTCCTCCTTCTTCTTATACATATTCTTGAGGGAATCATTCATATCCTTCTCAATATCCTCAAAGTTCTCCCCAATGTACTTGAGAACCTTATTGTCAATCGCCCATCGGAAGAAGTTAAGCTGACCTACCGTCGTGATAATCTCCTTACCACCGTGCACAATAAACTTGATCCTCTCCCTGCGGCAAAACGGATCAAACTGCTTCTTCTGATATCCCTTTAATTGGGCCTTATACGCAACATAAACGGCAAAGTTCTTGGGACCATTGATTGTCTTCTTGTCGAGAAGATAGGTAGTATTGTACTTCTTACTGAAATTTGTAACAAACCAATCGAGAATTCGGAGGGAAATCTTGGAAGTTCCCTCGATGATGGGAAGGAGCTCATCAATATGCTCCTTCTTGTTGAAAAAGAGAATCAGCGACTGCATTAACATATCCCTCGGAGATGAAGCCATCGATGCAGACTTAGCAGCACTTTTGGCCTTTATTGCCTCTTTGACTGGCTCCTTGGCCACCTCCTTGGCAATACTCTTTCCACCCCCCACATCGATACTCTTCGATCGAGATCTGGTAGTGTTCTGAGTAGTAGCTATCATTGTAGAAATCTTTTTATTAATAATTAGTAACGTAAACCCTTTATATCCAAATGAAAAACAAACGAATGGATCGTCGAATGAACGAACTGAGAGTTTCCTAATATTTCGGGTCACTTCAAAACACGGGTTTGAACGCACTCCTATACTTTTTCAGTAGTATTATGGTAAGGATATTTATGGAATATTGTTTACGTTCATTGATTTAGGGGTGAAAAGTGATTTGATTGAATGAATCAAGGAATCTATGAAAGTTATAAAGAGATCGAGTGTGTTATTTCCAACGCATTCAATCCTGATTTTATTTTTATCTTTTCAGAGTAAGAGAAAAAGAATGATCGATCAAAAGCATTCTTCCACCAAGCGCAAGGCTCGACTGATCTCCAGTCCCGAGAAGTGGCAGCCCGAGGATTTTCGGCATAGTGCGGCTCCCAAGAAGCGCCTCAAGAAGCACTCCAGCGATTCTTTTTCGAAGAAGAAGGATCTGGATGATCCCGAGGAATCCGGGATTTTTAAAGACCCAGTGAACCACAAGTATCATCCCTATCTCTGCCACAAGCCTTTCCTCTTGATGACCCAGAAGGGGCAATGCAAGCTATGTAGCATTACACTCTGTCCCTTTGACACTGAAGTAGACCACATCATCCCCAAAAAGCATTACGATATTTTCGAGTTGAGTCTACTCAATTCCCGAGAGAATCTCCAGGCAATTTGCGGCAAGTGCCATAACATCAAAACCCGGAGTATCGATTCTCAAATCGACCAGTTCATCCAAGCAAAAACGCCCTTCTCCCGGAAGTTTGAAGATGCTGTGGAGCATATCCGGCTCTTTGTTACCAAAAAGCACGCGGCAATTCGCAAGCATATCGCCTCCTATGCCCTCAAAAAGGAGGAGAAGGCAAAGGCCCTGGTCGATAGCGGTTATATATCGGACTTCTCCGCAAAATCATACGATAGCGATCCCGAAGAGGATGATTTAGAGAATGCACTTCCTTCGGCACCACCAGTGACCGCTCTCGATCAAACGGATGTAGATACCGATAACGAGGAGTAACCCCAAATATCTATATCCAATCATACATATATTATAATACGTTTGCAAATATTGACGACTCCCTGCTCATGTCGAAGCAGATTGCTGCAGATCTTCGATCTGCCAAGCGAGTTGAATTCTATTACAAACACTGGTAATAGAATGGTTAATTTTATAATTTTTATGTTTTTTATGGGTTATATGGGTTATATGGTTATATACAATATATATACACTCTCACTCACGCACGCTCTCCGGGTTTTGCACCCGGATTAGGCGTTGCCTGCTCCCTTGCCAGTCGCCTTCACGAAGGGCGTCGCACCCGCCAGAATCGACTCATAGGTGATCGGTGCGCTCCCATTCAAGATCATATTGTTGTAGATATGACAGAGGAGAGGCACGTCGTACTTGGTGATATGCTGGAAAATGCGATCGACCGTGTTAATGATCGGCTTGCCTCCATTGGCACGCGACTCGTTATAGGCCTTGTGCAGGTCCGCAATCGTCTTCTTGAGACAATCGGGCACCGGAAGCTTCAGCTGGTTGCCGTCGCGATCCGTCGCCTTCTTGATATACATCCCGACGTAGAGCTTGTGGATCTCCACAGCGATCGCCATCAGGTGCTTCTCAAAAGTCTCGAACATCGGGGCCATATGCGGGAAGAAGCTGAGGAACTCCCTCAGCTTCTCCGGCTCACGGCGCAGCGTGAAGTAGCGGAACATCGGCGACGGGTTGTTCCCGAAGACCTCCGCCATCTTCTTGTACATCGGGGACGTGAACTTCTGATAGTTGAACTCGTCATCCCGCAGAATGTAGCCCACAATGTCCCTGCGGACATCCGGGCCATTCAAGTGCTCAATGTAGGGGAGATAGGTCTCTGACGTCACCACAATGGCGGGCAGATGATCCACTCCCTCCAGCATCGGAGCCTGCTCCTTGTTCGTCTCCATATTACGGATACCGACGATAAAGACCTTCGGCACCATATACTGGACGACACGGCTCGTCTCCGGATGGGTCAGCAGGAAGGTATATGTGAACCCCGGCTGAATCTGCCCGAAAACCTGCTCCGCAAAGGGGCCAAGAGCCTCCAAAAAGAGCGTCTCGTGATCACGAGAGGCCCACTTCGAGTCCTTTGCGTGAAGCATACGGCGCGTCGAAATGAGCAGTTTTCCGGTGTAAGAACGCACCACCGTGATCTCAATACCCTCCAGGAGGGCAATCAGGTAGAGCTTCTTTTCAGGATTGGCCGCTAAGGCCGGGATCAGCTCCGTGCGAATACGCGTCGGAACCTTACCCTCATACTCGTTAAACTCATCATCTAAGTCCACCATACGGCGGAAACTGTAGATGATGACCTTGAACTTGCCATCAATCATCGTCAGGGTGACACCATTGGTGAACCAGTAAATGGGCGACTGGTGATCGGTCTTCTCGTCGTGGCATAGCTTGTGCAGCTCGCCATCCGTCTTGACCCGAATCCCCCAACGCCTCATCTCTGCCTTCATCTCCTCCAGCGTCGTAATCCCATTCGCCTCAAAGTAGGTGAGGAGCTCGTTTGCAGAACTCTCCACCTCCGGAGACTCGTTCTGGAAGATCGCCGAAGCGGTCTCCTCGTTAGCACGAATAATCGTATCGATATAGTTAGATGCGGACATTGTATGATAAAATTCGGAAGATTGTATACGAAAATGTAGACAAGCTTTCTATGTATATATATCGAAATACCTTTATACCCACTGAATTAAATCAAATTTTCATAAAGATAGATAAAATTGTTTACGTTACTCGATTTTGAGAATAGCCAAATTGGAAACCCGCGGTTCAAGCGATAAAAATATATGACTTTAATGTATAATATATCATTTTATATATATCATCGTAATATGGAAAGTAATCAAGGAGGAAATTCTGGGAATGCGCCCGGAAATGTGCCTGGAAATGCGCCCGGAAATGCGCCCGGAAATGCGCCCGGAAATGCGCCCGGAAATGCGCCCGGAAATGCCACAGGATCGATTGCTGAATCGATCGCCTCTTCTTTAAAGTCTCTCGTCTTCTCTGAAAATGCTGGATCTACTACAACATCGAATGCCAATGCCTCCAATGTGACAATCTCTGAAGGAGAAGGTGAAGGTGGTGAAGAGGAGGCTGAAGAGGAGGCTGAGGGAGAGGCTGAGGGAGAGGCTGAGGAAGAGGCTGAGGGAGAGGCTGAAGAGGAGGCCGAAGAGGAGGGTTATGAAAATGCTGGAGTAAACAACACTCCCGAAGAGGCTGCCGAAGCAATGGAAGCAGAAAACGCCGAAGATGAGGCCAGAGAGGAGGAAGGAGATGCGCTCACTGAAAATCTCAATATGGTAAATCAGGAGGTAACTGCTGAATCAGGAGGGTCTGAGGAGCTGCTCACGTTTAACAATGAAAATGCCACCGGATTTGAGCAAGATATCAATTTGAATCAACTCAAAGATACGATCGAAGTAACAGAGGATGTCTATGTCCAAGAGGAAGAGCGTATTCATCACAATGATGACATCTATCTCAAAGACCTTGAAGCCCAGATTCTCGCCACATATCCCGTCTCCAAACAAGGTCTCCGCTTTATCCAAGAAGAGGTCTCCAAAGAGGCCGCCGAAATCATCAACGCTAAAAACCTCGGTCTCAAGAAGTTCACCCAACTCGAAAATGGCTTCGAATACCCCGTCATCGAAGACCTTTATAACAATATCTATAGCAACTCCTGGATTATCCCCGTTGTAGTCGACAAACACAAGATCTATTCGATCATAGGAGGAGATATTGCAGGTGCTGCTGAAACAGAAGGGGAGAAGAAGCCCGCAGAGAAGAGAAAGCTGTCCCAAATCAACGAGGAAGGTGACGAAGATGCCCAGATTACCGAGACCCTGGAGAGTGAAGAGGGTATTCGGCCAGTCAATCAGATCAATCAGCACAAGGTTCTCTGGAAAGTACGCCACGATGCCGCCCTCGGAGCAATTGGTTTTGTCGATTACCTCAAGATGTTCTATAAAGTCGAATCACCCTATATCTCTCTCCCACGTACCGATGAGAATATGACCGGATATTTTACCAAACTCCAGAATAACGCCCTCGTCCTCCGTTACTATGACCTCGAGAATAACCAGTGGAGCACCCGTAATCTCATTTCCAATACAGTCAGCTATAAGGATACTTTTGATGAAGAGACCGGACGCATCTCCGGTGTTCAGCCTTATACCCTCGTTGATGGTGAAGTAGCCCAAATCGTCGGCTTTATGGTCCTCGCAAAAGAGGAGAATAAGGAGTACCCCTCCTTCTCCCCCGAAGAGGATAAATTGATGGGTCGGAATCCCCTCGTCAAAAAACTCGTAATGACCTCCAAGATCACCAGCATCACCCAAGTGGGTGACTATATCAAGATCAAAGCCCCCGACCACGGATTAGATGCAAATTCCTTTATCTATATCGATAAATCAAATTCAGTACCCAATATCGATGGTATGCGGAGGCACACTTCGCTGGTCATTGAAGATAAGGATAGCTTCTCCATCAAGTCCTCGAAACGCCTCTCAAAAGATGGCACCTATGGCGAGATCTATAGCGTCAATAAACTCCTCTTTGATCGTTATAAAGTGACCTATAATGAACAAGTAGACGAGTATATCCCCGAATACCAGGGAAGTACCTATAAGGCGACCGGAGGAGCAGGAGAAGGGAGTGGAGAGGGTATGGGAGAAGGTACCGGAGAGGATCGTCCTCTTACCCATAACCGCCTCTATCTCTTCAATGATCTTGTCTTAAAGAGCCGTGATGATTTTCGCCGTATCTTAACCAAGGTCGTTCCCACCTTGGAACAAATCATTGAGATGAATGGAGATGCACTGGCAGAGTGTTATACCTTCTATGATGTTGATCGTGTTTTATCAAAATACCGCGTCAAGATCGATGATCTCAAGGCAGATCAGATCGGATTTATCAAGGCGATTTTAAAGAAGAATTTGGAGAAGGTGAAGCTACAAGAGGAGATTACCAAGAGAGAGGCTCTACCCATCTTCCACATCCAGAATAAAGATCGCTTTGCCGATAAGAACTTCTTCTTGGCAGATCTCTATATCACCAATCCGGATGTGACCAAGTACTATGGTGAGTATGATCATATTGGAAAGCCGGAAGATTGCGTCTCGGCGAGGCTGGGATGGTTGATGGAACAGCGTGATCACGGCATCATCTTCTTTTCGGAGATGATGAAGATGAATTATGGATTGTTCAAAGAGATGCACGATAAGAAGTTTGTCAACTCGATGATCCAACAGTATGGCGGTTTTGTCAAGAATACCGAAAAGCAATTTAACCGTGAAGAGATGCTCGAAAAGAGCCTCCGAAACAAAGAGGAGAGGAAGAGAAATGGGAGAAATGCCGGAAATGCCGGAAATGCCGGGGGAAAGCCCGCTTGTGAGCTCTATCGTTTCCAGCTCAATCCCTCCAAGGATCTCGCCAAGGATCTCGGAAAGCTGGAGAGTGAAGAGCTTCTCGACGGGACTATGTGCCTCGTTGGCAAGGATCTCTATGTCTGGAATAAGGAGGCTGAATCTTGGGATCTCTCCGATGTGGTACCCAAGTATTCATCCATCAAATACCTATGTACATTCAATAATACAGATCTGAGTGAGTTGGATATGGAGGCACTGGAGAATGTCTATCGGCGCGACTTTGGATGCCACTCGAAGCTCTATATTCGGTTTAAGGAACGCCTCCAATATGTCTCCGAAATCCACTCCAATTTTAACGCGTTAAAAGAGTATCTCGAGAAAGATGAATACGTCGCTTTCTTCCAAAATCAGATCGATCTAATGGTCCGCCTTCATTATGTAGATTCCTCTGAAAAGAGCAATATTGCGGAGGAGATTGCTACAGAGAAAGCCACAGAGGAGGAAGAGAATGCAAAAGAGGCGGAAGCGGAGGCAGAGAGAGAAAAAGCTGCAGTTGCATCAGCCAGAGCCTCTTCCCCTCTCGATCCATTGATTCGGATGATCTATGGCATCAAGAATGAAGAGGTTCGTGATCTTTACATCTATCATTTGATCGATAAAGATGGTATTTTGATTGGTGATCGGATCTACTCCAAGAAGTTCAAGGTGGAGATGGATCCGATGTATATCTGTGGTCACCATATCTACAAAAATCGCGAATACAAGGCGACTACAATGGCCGCAAAGTTCGCCATTTATCAAGAGATGCTCGATAAGTTTGGTGATGGAGGTGAAGCCGCTGAAGAGTCCCAAACCTGTCGTGTTTGCAGTCGCGTCATTGGAACCTACAAAGTGGATGACGTTGAGGGATACACTGAAGCGGGTCAGATGATCAAGAGTCGCGAGGTGTGGACCAAGGATGAAGAGGAGGAGCTCCCCCAGACGATTCGCGAAATTGAGGCATATGACCCTTCAATGAGAATGATCCAATGCGATACCCAAGAGTTCCGTAAACTCTTCCTCGATAAAGGGTTTTCATCCACCGATGTCGATTTTGCGAAGACGATTTGTACCTTCCTCCAGAACAACTTGTGTGCAAAAATCGGCATTGCGCTCAACCAACAAGATACCGTGGCAATTATTGTTGACTCAATGACAAAGATTCGCTCGCTGCTCAACTACAGTGCATTTGTGAGCACCGAGGGAAGAAAGATGATGATTGCCAAGGGTTTCCGTGAGGAACGGATTCGGCAAATGGCCCAAGAGGGAAAGTTCCAAGTACCTTACAAGACCTATATGGAGATCAATACCAATGCGATCATCTCTGCTCGTTTTTTGATTACTGTTCAGACGGCGATTCCCGAGTACCCTCATAATGCAAAGAAATCCCCTTGCGAATTCTTCTCCTTTGATGGCCTCAATGGTATCCAATATATGGCCTGTATCTTGATGAAGATTGGAACTTTGGCCAAGACAGTGAAGTATGAGGAGTTGATGGCGAGTTATACGAAACACGTCGGGGACTACTACACGACCTTTTCCAAGATGACCTCTGTCCATCAGCTGATCCAAAAGAAGCGCGAATATCAAGCAGAGATAGCCCGAAGAATCAAAGAGTTTAATACATCAATGATTGGCGATGTAGAGATTGTCTATGATGCTGTTGATCCTCTTCCTGGTGACTTCATCGAGACTGTCAAGAAGGCCACCAACTTTGCCGAGTTAGAAGGATTCCGCCGTCAATGGTTCAAGCGCATCGCTTATCTTAACCAGGCGCTCAAAGCGCGCTATATTGCCCTGGTGAATGAGACAGAGCTGCTCGATGTCAATCCAGAGGGCGGCCCGGGTATCAGTTTGGTAGAGAAGGCGTGTTGCCAGGAGTATGTGGATGATTATGAGGGATATATCTATTATCTCCAAGAGAAGCTCGGGCCAGAGTCAAATGTGGTAGAGATGGTTGATGAGATCAAGTCACTCTATAAGCTCCGGTATCTCTTTTACAATAATGGTGTTTATCATCGTGTGATTATTACGGGGAATCAGCCGAATGAATCCTACTTTATTACCAATGAGATGGCTTATTCATCACCACAGGAGACGGCAGATGAGATGATAGTGGAGAAGTTTGCTACTTATGTGGATAGTGGGCCCTATATTGGAACATTGCGCATCTATGCGGGTTCGGGAAGGGAGAAGAGGGACATTAAGAGTGGCAAGCTCTATGATGAGATTGTGGGAAAGAAGTATACGAAGGAGGAGTATCAGCAGTTGCTCAATAACATTTCGGAGAGAAATCAACGGGATCTTGACGTTTACACGTATATGATTCCGGATCTGGAGGAGATGCTTCAGAAGAAGGTGAATATTGAGGTGGAGAAGGAGCGCCTGATTGAGAGCCTAATGAGCAGCCTCAAGACCATTCTCGGAAAGAGTGGAGACAAGGAATTTATTCATAAATACAGTACCATTTTGTATAATATTGGATATTATCAATCATATTTGGCATTGAAAGAGAAGGAGTCGAGGATTGCGAATCGGTCGGGGACAGGGGTGGGTGTGGGATCGGAATCCAATAATGGTCTTGCCCCCAATATGATCAAGCCGACGAAGAGAGAGGCGATCAAGAATCAGGAGATGCAGATGCATATTCGTGTGAAGTATCTGAAGAAGTGCTATAATGATTATTTACGAAAGTATCTCTCGATGATCAAGAATGGAAAGTCCCGAATTACGGAGATTCAGACGATGAAGGATGAGGACTTGCTCGAATTTGATCCTGCAGTATCTCGGGAAATGCAGTCTTTTATTTTTGAACAATACAATGCGATTGAGAAGTTCTATGATTCGACGGTTCGCTCCTATTTCGAAGGGATCACATTGGAGAATAGTGCAGCGGCAATCTCCAAGATGAGTGCGGAGGATAATATCTATGATTGTGGTCATAAAGAGGTGATGGAGTATGCCCGGTTTAGTTTTGCCGATTGTGCTAATGTATTGCATTGTATGTTTGTTCGTGAGTTGAATGATCTGATTTTATGCAGTGGAAAGGGAAAGAAGGGGACTGGGGCTGGGACTGGTCCCGATGCTGAGGAGATCGATGCAGATGCAGGTGGTGAAGAGGATGATCTGGTGATGAATGCTGCTGCAATGACCCCAATGTGCAAGTATCGTTGTATGTTTATTCTCTTTATCCTCGATAAGATCTATGAGGATACTCAGATGATGGACTTGTGTACAGAGGAGGTCGAGAAGATTGGCAACTACAAGAACTTTATGTATATGGAAGAGCTTGATCGGGCAATCAACAGTGATGATGACCAAGGTTACTTCTTGAGGCAGCTCCAGTATATGATGACAGGCCGTTCTACTGCGACAGTAGGATTACCCGAAGAGGGAGCGGGCGAGGAGATGACCGATGATCAGATCGCCACGCAAGAGACGGTGGAACTCTTCGTGGAGAGGACTCGGGCAGAGTACAAAGAGAAGCACGGTACAGATATCCCATCGGATATGCTCGAGACAATGAAAGAGGATTATATGGACAATAAGTATAATGAGGCGGCACTCGATGCCGAGAATGATCGCCTCGAGGAGGGACAAGAGGGTGATTATGGTAATCTCACCGGAAATGATGTCGATGCCGATTTTGATCGGGACGAACTCGCCTTTATGGCGGCCGAAGAGTAAGTAGGGAAATCTTAAAAGAGCCTATGTATGGTAATAATATTTATAGATTCAATTAGATTCTATAAATGGAACAAAAGATTTGGTTTGTTCAAAAGGATCCGGATATGATTCCGGAGAGCGATACTATAAAAAGTATCAAAATCTCTTTATATCGAGAGAGATCGGGGAATGTGATCGCCAAATCCGCATTGGCGAACGGCGCTTCGGAATTCGGGGATGGCGAGGCGTTGATAAGCACTATCACAATTAGCGCCCATTCGATCATTCTTCGCGTGATATCCATCCGGACAACATCCAAATGGGGTGGAACCACAATCCGCCGGTGCGATCGAATCACACTGAATATCTATACCAAAGTACTTCACCGTCTTGGGTGGGATGCTCGTTCCATAATCGAGGCGTCGAGACTCTACATTGAAGACCGGAATCTCTCCTTTTCGGTAAGGGCGATCTCCGGGATATTCATACGAATAGCCGCATTCATTCATCGCACGACGGAACTCAGCCGTCTTAAGCTCCTCCACACCAATGCCGCAATTCGTTCCCCTCGAATCCATCTTGGCAAAATATCCATCTGGGCAACATCCATAGGGGTACTTACCACAATTTGCGGGACTCAACTTCTCACACTCTACAACGGTACCCATATATCGGACGAGCTTTTTGGCGGATTGCTGCTGAACGCGCTCCTTCTCCTTCCTCTCCCTCTCTTGCTGCTCCGACATGTCGCGCTCCCTCTTTTGCTGCTCCGACATGTCCTTCTCTTCGCGTTCCTTCTTCTCTCGCTCTTCACGTTCCTTCTTTTGCTGCTCCTTTCTCTCCTTCTCCTCCCTCTCCCGGATCTGCTTCAACTCCGCCTCTAACTTATCCCCGCGCTTCTCCAGCTGATTCGTTACTCGATACGCATAATAGAGAATATACGCAATGATTAAGAGGGAGACGATGATTAAGAGGGTGATGTAAAGTAGATATTTGTTGTCGCTCATTGAACTGTTTCCACGGGCTCCAGCAGGCATCATCCTCCGCACCGATCGCGAAAAATTCCGAAATGATTGTTCCATCTTTCTCTCTCTGATTGATCTACTCTATAGATAGATCTAATTCCCGGGATAAAGAGATTTCCACTAAAAGAGTATATACTCTTAACCTATCGTTACTATAAGTAGATACAATGTCTGAGTCGTCGGATCACGAGGAGAAGCCAGCACCGAAGATCTCGATGCGGGATCGTCTTGTCTTTTACAAGAATTCGATGTTACCGCCATTTACCCCGAGTCGTCTCGAGTACAATCGGGCGCAAGTGAAGCGGCTTCAGCAGATTCCGCAACCGGAGCAGCGTTCGCCGGAGTGGTATGAGATGCGTCATAGTATGCTCTCCGCATCGGATTGGGGATCGATTCTCGGGATGAGTAAGTATGGTGGTGGGAAGAACCAAGTTTTGGTGAAGAAGTGCTGTGATGATGTTCCTTTTTTCACAAATGCAGCGATGCAGTGGGGAATCAAGTATGAAGCCGTCGCGATTCAGATCTATGAGCACCGGAATCAGACGCAAGTGATCGAGTTTGGCTGTATTCGCCATCCGACGATTTCGCACCTGGGTGCATCTCCCGATGGAATTACCGCGGATGGTGTGATGGTAGAGATCAAGTGCCCAAGCAGTCGGGAGATTGATGGGATCATTCCAGAGGGATACTATTGCCAAGTTCAGGGCCAGCTGGAGGTGTGTGAGTTGGACAGATGCGACTTCTTGGAGTGCAAGCTCTTTGAGTATGATGATGAACAGGAGTATCTGGAAGATGCGGATAAGAGCGGTAATCACTTCTATTGCCGGTATGGTGGAGAGAAGGGTGTTGTGGCGAACTTCTATGATCAGAAGGGTGATAAGAAGTATTATGAATATAGCCCAGTGGGTATTCTGGGGGATGAGCTGCAGGCGTGGAAGGCTGGGATTCTGGAGAAGTATCGGAATGAGAAGAGATATATCTTCCACGAGTTTACCTACTGGTTCTTGGAGCGTGTCTCGTGCATTCCCATTTACCGCAACCAAGAGTGGTTCTATAAGGCATCGAAGGAGCTGGCGGAGTTCTGGGAGCAAGTCGTCTATTACAGGTCGGTTGGACCTGAGAAGTTGAAGGCAGATATTCAGAAGATGAAAGAGGAGAAGGCCGAGGAGCGGGTTCGGGAGAGAGAGCGGAAGAAGGAAGAGGCCGTGGCTACGAAGAAGGCAGCCCCCAGAGGAAGGGCTTCAGCCGGTTCCAAGAAGATTACCGACTTCGTGAAGAGCGGTGCTGCAGACTCAGATATGGATGAAGATCTCGACCGAGCATTTAATCAGGCATTTGATGGTAAGGCGATTCATTCGGTCTTTTCCGATGATGCGGATGGTGATAGTGGGAATGTCCCTCTATCTGCTCCGGTGAAGAAGGCAGCGGTTCCTCTCTCAGCGAAGAGCACTTTCTCTTTCCAGAACATCTTTAGTGATGATGCTCCAGTCGAAGCACCAAAAAAAAACGTCGCCGCAACTCCGGCAAAGGCCGCAAGTAAGCCTCCCGCAAGTAAGGCGAAGGCGGCGTCTAAGCCGAAGAGCCCCGCTCCGAATAGCTTCCTCAATCTCTTCACCGATGAAGAGATCCAGGAGATGAAGAAGTAGATGAGAGAATTACCGAATCATTTGATCCATAAAAATCATAGAAATTGCGGATTTCTATGATTCCTTTAAGCTCTGTTTACTTTTCGGGGAATATAAAGAAATAATGTGTGATGATTAAGTAATAGAAGTAACGAAAGATGTTCTCGTGTTTCACCAAGGTATTCCAGACGCACAACATTGTGGTCGATCCGGAGTTTCAGGCGGCTCTTCAAGAGAGTTCGAATCTGATCAAAGAGCAACAGAAGATGATTGGGGCCTTTATCGAGAAGATTGGTGGGTTAAAAGAGAATATTGCGGGTTTAAAAACAGAGATGGAAAACTTGCGTCGGGAGAATGCCGAAGTTCGTGAGCGGATGACAGATCTGAGTGCCAAGATATCCACAGTAATTGTGGAGGTATTTGAGGAGGTAGAACAAGAGAAGAAGGCGGCAAGTAGTGACGACTCCCTGCAACATTCTGGTGATCTTCGATCACCCAAGAAGGTTGAGGCTCAGTATTCTCTGCCAACCATCCAAACATCTATTGAGGAGAGTCCACTTGATTTTGACGACTCCCTGCTACCTTCTGCAGATCTTCGATCTGCCAAGAAGGTAGTACGGGTTCCTCCCCAACCAACCCCTCAGCCAATCCCTCAACCAAGTCCTAAGGTAGCTCCTGTAGAAGTAATTGAAGAGGAGGAGAGCAAGGAGGATTATCAGGAGATCCCTCAGGAGGTTGCAGAGGAGGAATTAGTTGCGGAATCCGCAGAGCCTGAGCCTGTTGCTCTTGAGCCTGTCGTTCCCGAACCAACCGTCCCCAAGAAGGGTCGTGGAGGCGGTCGCTCCAAGAAGAAGTAGGTAGGAACCTAAGGTTCCTACCCTACCTCCTCGGAGGGAAACCTAAGGTTTCCCTCCACCCTTCCTCTTTATAATGAGCTTTTTATATCTGAAATATCAGCTGATACCCGTCATAGAGCTTGGTTGCACCAATTGTATCGAGGAAGTTCGCTACATACTGACCCTTACCAATACCACTTTTATTATCGTCAATGGCAATGAGGGTACCTTTCTTGCAGTTCTTGTGGAGAATGGCACAGAGTTCGAAGAGGTGATGAAGGGAAGAGGGGTGAGGGTTCTCAAAGTCGACATCATAACTATCGAGATAGACGAGGTCAAACTTGTGTTCCGGAGAGAGCTCCTGGAGGAACTTGACACTATCCCCGCAACGGAAGAAAGTGCGCAGGGAGACGGCATCACTCGCCGTCTCTACGGCCTCCTCCGAGATATCGACCGAGAAGAGATTGCCCTGATGGGTATTGATAAAGCGGTCAAAGAGGAAGGTGCTCTGACCATCACCATCCCAGTTCCCGATGCGGCGCATACAGCCTGTCTCGAGGATCTTGTAATTCTTGATCTTCTGCTCCTCCAGCTTCTGGAACATCATCCGGAAGCCATCCCGGCGATGGGCGAGAAGTGGCGCATACTTTGCATCAAACTCCTTGAGGAAGGAGGGGGTACTCATTTTGATTTATGGGATGAAAGGATTATCTACTCTCTCTCTAAGGTTATTGATAACGAGATTGAACGAGGGATAATATGAAGAAATCAATGAACGTAAACAAATATATGTAATTATCTATAAAAAACGATTTTATAGATAAAATCATATGGAGATTTGGTAAGAGAGAGAGTAGATAAACAAGTCAATTCTGATCTGTTTCTCTGTTTTTATCCATAAAATGGCTGATTTTGATTTTCAGTCGTATTTCCGTCCCTCTCCTTCAAGCGAGCGCCCTTTATTGCCTATTCTTGATGAATATCGTTACGATGTTCTCGAATCTGTTGGGTTATACTTTGATAT
>JACCDT011492573.1_pt1 | contig 21003 bp, 27 predicted proteins | sample 7446291 | NCBI WGS metagenome assembly JACCDT01 (sample SAMN15323446, study PRJNA562643) | freshwater metagenome | isolation source: river surface water | place: USA:Blue River Watershed | collected 2017-08-17 | reverse complement strand
TTCTCACTGTGCCTGCAATTAGATCATCGATATCATTATCAGTAGTATTTACATAACGATCAAGAAGTTCACAAACAAGTCTTTTTGTATGGCAAGAATTCATTGCTGCTAAAAGAAGTGGTTTTACAACCTCTACTAATACTCCCATAATGACCTCCTATAAAAGATATCCTTCTCTATTTAGGAAATTGAAGATAAATCAACGCCCTTTTGTGACGCTATTCTTTGTCTGGTGGCAAATTCTTTTTTTGCAGAATCTACTTTTATTTTTGCTTGTAAAACTTGATTGACCGCAGAAGAATTTTGTGGTTTTTCTTGTGGGTTCTGAACTTTTGGTGCAATCTCCATTGCTTGTTCATCAATTTTTGCAATCATTCTAGAAAGAAGTTGTTCTTTTATTGCATCTTCTTTTGTTTGAACTTTTTTTGGAATTCCTTCATGAGAAGTTTTAGCAAAATCACGAATTTTCTTTTCACTCATACTATCAACAATCTTAAGAACTTCAGCACTCACTTTTGATCTTGGAGTCTTTCCTCTTTTTACAGAAAGAGCAAGACCAAAAATCTTTTGCTGTTGTTCACTTTCTGCTTTTTCTGAAAGTTGATAACTTTCTTTTTTGAGAGTCTTTAGTAAATCATCTAATTTTCCATCAGTGTCATCTTGATTATCTTCTGGTTTTGGTTGTGCTTTTGATTTTGGTTTTGATCTTGATGGTGCTTTTGATTTTGATTTTGGTGCGTTCTTTGCAGTTTCTTGTCTCTCCTTTTCCTTCTGATATGCTTCTTCTCCACTTGATGATGGTTTAAAACTACCAAATCCTTTAGTTGATACCCTTCTTACTGTTGGTTCTGGTTTTGATTTTGGTTTTTCTTGTGCGGGTTGTCCTACTCTTGGATTTTCAGAAGTTCCTACAGGTGCTTTTGGTGCTTTTGGCGGAGTCACATCCCTAACAGAAACTCTTTGAACTGGTTGTTCTTTTTTACGTTCTCCTGCAACTTCTACTCTTTTACCGCCACCAATACCACTACGTGGACTTGCAGATCTTACTCCTGCTTTTGAATGTACTGAACTTGGTTTTTCTTTCTCCATTCTACGAGCAACTCCAAGTGCTCCTCGTGCAACTTTTCTTGCTCCTTTTGCAATTACTTTCTTTAGTCCACTCTTAAGTGTAGATCCAATTCTTCCAAGTAAACCAGGTCTTGAAGAACCAGAACCTGATGAAGATCCGCTAGAAGATCCCGAAGAACCAGAACCTGATGAAGATCCGCTAGAAGATCCCGAAGAACCAGAACCTGACGAAGAACCAGAAGACCTTGAAGAATCAGAATCGACTCTTTGCCATTGAGGAAAAGTGTCTCTATTAACCATTCTCCAACCAGTTCTAGTCGAACCAGAACCCGATGAAGATCTTGAAGAACCAGAACCCGATGAAGATCTTGAAGAACCAGAACCTGATGAAGATCCACTAGAAGAACTAGAAGAACTAGAAGAACTAGAAGATCCTGAAGAACCATGTCTTCCTCTTTTATACCCAACACCCAATTCTCTTCCTACTGCTTTAGCACCTCTTACAGCAAGTCCACCAAGATATCCTGCACCACGAACAAGTTTTTTACCCGTGTTTTTAACAGCAGTCTTTACTTTTTCCAGTCGATTACTCTTAACATCAGTATCATGACCATAGGTTACTCTTTCTTCATTTAATAATGCAGATGAGATTTCCAATGATTCAAGAAGAGTATTTTCTACTTCTCCAAGATCATATCCTTCTTCAAGACACTCGTAAAAAAATTCTTCTACTACTTCTTCAATTAATTGATCAGATAATAAAAAGATTTCAGATTCAGATAGATCGTCAAAAACTCCCTCAAAATCTTCGATTTCGGAAATTTCAAGAAGAGTTCCACCAAGTTGATCAACTCTTTCTCCAAGATTAAGTTTTGGATTTATATCAATTTTATTATTGATTTCTTTTTCTACAATTTTTTGATCTTGATCTTTTGATGGAATTTTATCTGCTACTTCAATAAGATCTTTTCTCCAATCTGAGAAACCTTCTTTTACTTGCTTTTTCTTTTTTCCTTTACGAAGTTCTTTAAAATCAGAAGATGTTAATTTCCCATAAGGAGCAGCAACATCTATTTTAGTCTGACCACCAACCAATGCTTCTTTAATTTTCTTTCTCTTAAATCTACCAGAAACTTCCCCTTCTTCATATCCAATACCATTGCCATCATCATCCCACCAACGCTTTGGTTTTTCCTTTTTCTTTTCGTCAAGTTGCATAGAAACTTGCTCCAAATAGATTTTGGAAATATCGTTTAAATTATTAGAGTCCATTTTAACGAGTGCTTGTTTTTTTTGCCTTATACTTATTTATAAAATTGACTCCATATGCTTTACCACCTTTTTGAAGGTATTGACTATTTGTTCCAATTGCACCTGGTGTCATTTTTGCATAATGTTTAAATGCCCCCAAAGTTCCAACAAGAGTATTTGGATGAGTTTTATCTCTCATAGGAGAATCCATTTTAACTTCAGTATATTCCATCAAATCTTTAATCCAAGACTTAAACATATAACCTTCTTTAGTGACACAAATTAAATAATTTGTTCCCCTACGCATTACCTCACCGACTAATCCTGTGTTTAAATTTTCAACAACATCACCAACTTTAAAAATTCTTCCAGTTATATAATTTTCGCGAAGATTTTGAACATCAAGTTTTGGAGCTATTTCCCAAAGGTTATAATTTTCTTTTTGAGTTTTTGTTTTTTTAATTTTCATTCCCTGTCTTACTTGATCAAACAGAGATTGAGTTTCTGCATTACTAAGAGTTTTAGGTGTCCCTCTTCTAAAAGTCGAGAAATCATTATCAATTACTGCTTTTCTCATTTTTGAAGAAGACACTCCCATTGCACCTTCAGCTTCCGTATCCTTAACTCCCGAAGATATAACACGAATCAAATCGAAATTATATAATTCTTTGTTGTATCTTTGAGATAGATTTTCAAATTCACCATGACGATCAGATCCACAAACAATATTTACAGTTCCATACCCATCCTCAGAAGCAGTAATTAATACATCAAAAATACTTTCCATATCAGGATCATCAATTATATTATCAGAATAATCAGGGAACATCATCCTCATGTACTGAATTTTGACTTCAGGATTTAATGGATTCTTTTTCGGATCTTGAGTTCTTGATGGATATATTTTTAAATCTCCACCAACAGAAACTTTTTTAGCAATATTAAATGTCTTATCATGTCCAATTGTAGGAGGATTAAATCTTCCCAATACAATTGTGAGAGTTGGTTTTTCCTCTGGTTTTTCCTCTTCTGGAGGTGTTTGTGATGGAAGGGCACGTGGAACTAAAGCACTAGATGCTTGTCTACGTGACGTTGGAACAGGGCCAGTTGCTTGTTTTGTACCTTTCTCTTCTGGAGAATCCGCTTGCCTTCCATCAAGAAACTTTAACTTCCCATCTTCAGTTCTCGCTACTTGCCTTCCACTACGATCTAACCATCCACCATGATTGTCACCAACCAAACCAAGTTTTTTCGCCTGCAATGATGCCTGCGATACTCTTGCTTCGGATAAAAATTGGAAGAAACGTTTCATACTATTTTTTTATATACTTATATTTATTTTTACGTTTTCTTATATTTATATGGAGATAAGGAGGCTCGAACTCCTGACATCAGCCTTGCAAAGACCGCGCTCTACCAACTGAGCTATATCCCCTTCATAAAATATAAAAAAGAGGGTAATTAAACCCTCTTCAATTTTTATGTTTTCAATCAGTGGAAACCATACCTTTTAATGTCTGTTAATGCAGCATCTCTGGCAGCAAGATGTGCTCTTACTCCTTTTTTGTTTTTTCTGGAAGTATCTGTTGAAAATCTACGCTCATCTGGAGTATCCATTTTGTTAGCAACAGTACGTAGAAGAAATGCCCTATCAATACCAAATTTATCCTTTGCACCACTTTTCTCAAGTCTTTCTGCTTGTCTTTCAATCTTTGCACGATCCATTCTCTTAAATCCTTCATCGAGAATTTCATCTCTCCACTCTTCACTCATATTTGCCATGATAACTGCTGCTTCCTCTTCAGTTTCAGCAAATCCTTCATCTAGGAGATGAGCAAGAACTACATCATACAGATCTTCTCTTTCTTCTACAAGATAGTTCTCGACAATTTGACTTATTTCATAATCACTGAATGACTCAAAAACTTCAACTGCTTGTTCAAAAGTTTGTACATAACCTTCATTAATTAGATCCTCAAGAATCATTTCTGCAAGAAGATCAAAATCTTCACCTAGTCTGTTAGCAAGTCTTACATTTTGAGCAGCAGTTTGCATACCTCTCTGCTGCGGGGTAAGGGTCTTTCCTGTCTTTGTTTTGCCAACGGGAGGAAGTGCTCTTACAGGTGAAGAAGATGTGCTATCACTTTTCTTTCCAACACCTACATTTCTATAAGGAGCAGGAGATCTTGGACCTTTTGGTGCTGGCGTTGGACCTTGTTGAGGTTTAAATGTTCTGTTTACATTTTGTCCACCAGGTCTCCATGTTGGTTTTGATTCGTCACTTTTTGCTGCTGGCGTTGGACCTTGTTGAGGTTTAAATGTTCTGTTTACATTTTGTCCACCAGGTCTCCATGTTGGGTTTCTTTCAAATTCAGAAGTATCTCTACCTCTTGCAGCAGAGGCTTGAGCTCTTGCTGCTCTTCTCATTTGGCGTCCAGTTGTTCTTGCTTGTGCTTCTCTTCCTGCTTCTCCGCTGAATTCTTTTTTAGCCGCCTCATAACCAGCTTTTGCCGTTCTTCCAACTTTACCTAAGAATCCTTTTACTTGTTGTGCTGCAGATTTGACTTTTGCACTTGCTTGACCAACTCTAGCAGATGCTGAAGTTCCTCCAGTAGAACGTGCAGGAGCCGCTAGTCTCTCACCAACACGTTGAGCTGCCTGAGTAATTCTACCAATTCTTTCCGCTCTTCTTTCTGATCTCTCTTTTGCCGATGCCCTATTTCTTGCTTCTCTTGCCGCGGTTTCGGATGATTGTGCATATGCTCGCGCTCTTGCGGTACGAGCAGACATATCTACTCTTGCTTCAGATAGAACATAATCCAAAGAATCAAAACACTCATTGATATCAATATCTCCAGATACAAAAAGATCTTCCATTACCAGATCAAGTTCATTATCACTTAGATCATCAATGAAAGAAAGATCTTCCTGAATTGAAGAAGATTCTAATTCATCTCTCAGTTCTTCATCATAAACGGCAACATATGCCTCATGAAGAGATACAATATCTTTGAAGTTCATTTGTTTTTACTTATAGTGTTCTATGGATATTTATAATATTATCCTCTTGTACCATATGTTCTTCCAGTTCTACTAATATTAGTTCCTCTTCCTCCAGCAGTTCCTTTTTTAACGTATCTATGCTGAGTAACCACATCAGGTTCTGCTGGCAAATCTGTTCTTTGGACATCAGAAGTAGTTCCAACTCTACTTACCACATCTCTTGGTTTTGATGCATATCCTCTTACTTTAGTATTAGTTCTCCCAGCATCTTTATTTTCTGGGCGAGGATCTCTTACTCGCGCTTCTTCACCAGCACCGGCAATAGCAGATTTCATATCTTTCACTCTTTGAGCAATTGATGCCATTTGCTGAGGAGTAGTTCTGGGATTAGTCATTTGCCTACCCAGTTGAGTTACTTTTTGACTTGCAGTAGCAGAAGGACTCTTCCCACTTCCCTTAAGAGTACCTGAATGCCAAGCAACTTCTGCTTCTGAAATAAACTCTAAAAAAGTTTTCATTGATTTAATCTTTTTAGGTATTTATTTAAAGTAACTATATTAAATAATAATCACTATCAATCATATTCCCTTTCTTTAATCTTCTTTGATTCAGTTACTGCAGAAAGTTTAAAATATTGCGAATGAGTTTCTCCAAATTTCCTGACTAAAGTTCCTGCAAGTTTATTTGCTTCGTTTTCAGTCGAACTTCCTGCAAGACCAGAACCATACTTATTGTTAGTATGTTGCTTATAATGAACTAACTCGTGAGCAATGGTTCTCATAATATCCATTGGATGTCTGTTTCTAATATTAACAACAATACGATTATCAATAATTTCTCCAAAAGCAGCAATATTCTTTGAGAAAGATGATTTCTCAACAAACTCAATCTCTGGAAGATTTTTAAGTTTCAAAAATTCTTTTGCAAATGGAAGAAATCTTTTTATAACATCTTCAAATTGTTTTTTATTCATTTCTTCCTGAAGTTTTCTCCACTCTGAAAAATACATTATCGTTTTTTAAATATTTATGAAAAAACCCCCCAAGATGGGAGGTTTAAATTAAGCACCAAGAACTGCACCAATACTATCGTCAATATTCTGAATAACTGAACGAATATCAGCAATACGAGGAGGAACACTTACTTCATCATAAGTATATCCTTTTTGTGCATCAAACAGAACTTGGCGAACCGCTGCGGCTGCACGAGCATCCATTTTAACTGTCACTTGTTTTTCTTTAGTCACAGGTCTCCCTCCACACGATTTTCAGAACGGTAAACATCAAACGTTCCCTCTGGATAACGAGCACTCAGTTTCTCAAAGTTCATTTGAAGTACTTCTTCAAAGTTAATGTCAAGTGCCATACATGCTTGAGCAAGATACCAGCAAATATCACCAAGTTCTCGCTTCATGTGAAAGATACTTTCCTCATTATAAGGTTTACCTTGAAGAAAAATCTTTTTCACAACTTCAGTAAATTCACCCGCTTCTGCACTAATACCAAAGGCAGCAGTCAGAAGGCGAGGAACATCAGTATTATTATTTGCTTCAAGTTCAGTCATACGAGCAAGAAGTTGAGCAAAGTCACTACTTGCAGGACTCGTTGTTTGACGAACGAATTCAATATATTTGTTTGTATCAATAACTTTGTTTTCAGTCATAGTAAATTCAGTAGAACCATCAGGATGACTTTTTTTCGTAATCGTAACTGTCATAATTTTTTTAGATACAGTTGTAGTTTACCAGAGAACATTAGTTTTGTCTAGTGTTTTTTTTTTAGATTAAACATAATTTAAATTCTTTTTTATTATAAATTGAATTTATAATAATGTTAATTCTTTTAATACAATTCATTTTAAAAGATTAAAAACACAAACTATCCTGTTTTCTCCCGGAAAGGGGTTTATATTTGAGTGATAATGTTTACCATCAAACAAAACTGCTTTACCAATTTTAGGAGATACTTTGTACAAAATATCAAATTGATGGTCCAGATCATCCACATCAAACACTGTATTTTTATTGTCAAAATTTTGGCATTTTTTAAACACAATAGTTGAGCTATCCTTAAAAAATTCACTTAAATACATTATTAATACATAATGCTCTTTTGTAAAATCTATATGAGGATCCCAATGATAATATCCAGGAATGTGAAATGTGCTGTTTATGCAGGCCCTAATAACATTTGAATATTGAATATTATGTTTTTTGCAAAATTTTTCGGCAAGATTAAAAAATAAAGTGAAAAATGGAGATTTTATTTCAAATTTAGATTCTTCGTTAAATGAATAATCCCAAATGGGTCTTTCAACTAAAAGATGAGAATACATTGGAAACTTTTTAGTTGTTGTTATTTTTGTCCAATAAAAATCTATTTCTGGAATTATCTTTTTTATGTTTTGTATTTCTAAAGAGTTTAAAAAATTTTCATCTTCTATTAACATTAGAATTTAAATCCCTCAAATGTCTTTTTGGGTTTCTTTTCTTCATAATCATACTCTACATCCTTTCCATTGTCAAGGATATCTTGTTGGGCAGACTGTTCACAATCATAAAGACGCATTTTTGCTCTATCAATACCAATCACAAAACGTTTATGAATGGTGGGATCATTATAGCGATTCTTAAGTTGCTTCACCAAGATCTGCCCGAGACCTTCAAGTTCTTCTGTAGAAATCAAAGCAAACATTAAGTCGGCAGTAGCAGGAAGACCAAAACTTTCAGAAGTATCAGTCAGTTCCACATCAGAAGATCCATAACCAGAACGAGTTGTCTGAGTTGCACTTACAATAGGAACATTAAACTCTACAGCAAGACCACGAAGTTCTTCAGCAATTGCTTTCACAAAAGTGTAAGAGTTGATATTAGCATTTCCACGATAACGTGAAGAAGAGCAAATATTAAGATAGTCAATAAAAATAATATCTGGTCTAAATGACTTCTTAAGTGCTAGTTCATTGAGAAGTGATTTGAAATGACCAGCATGTGCAGAAGCAGTTGGGTACTCTTTAATGATCAGAGTTCCTTGAGTTTTCTTTGCAAGACTTGTGACCTTGTTCTCAAACATCTGTTTTGGAAGTTCAGTGATGTCTTGAATTGGAACATTTAATAGGTTTGCGTCAATTCGCTCAGCAATTCTCTCCTCCGCCATTTCAAGAGTGATGTAGAGAACGTTCCTGCCTTGCAATAAGACGGAAGCAGCAACATGGCACATAAAGAGACTTTTTCCGACACCCGTACCAGCAAGAGCGACATTGAGAGTCTTATTAGGTAAACCACCTTTTGTAATTTTGTTGAAGTACTCGAGGTCAAATTCAATTTTGTCCTCTTTCTTATGATAGGATTCATAGCGTTTCTCATAGTCTAACAGATAATCATGTCCGATGTGAGTATCAAAAGATACTGCAAGAGCATCTGATAGAATACTAGGAATACTATCACGATTTTTCTTGTCATCTTTACCATCTGCAATATGAATAGATTCCATCAAAGCAAGATAGATGGCACGGTCACGGCACCATTTTTCAGTTGTGTCAACTAACCAATTAAACTCTGTTGGAACATCTTCAAGACATCCAATCAAGTGCATAATTTCCTTAAAGGAAGTATCGTTAATATCTTGACGTTTTTCTATTTCAATACATAGAACTTCCTTTGTTGTAGGTTGATTATATTCTTGAATGAACTTCAAGATTTCTTCAAACACAATTTTTTGATTTGCCTCTCCAAAATATTCTGCCCTAATAAAAGGAATTACTTTACGAATATATTCTTCATTATGAATAAGATTGCGAAGAATAAGAAACTCAACTTGATCCATGTGGCATATCAAATACAAAGGTTATTCTTGTCTCATCACCGATATTGACGGTTCCATGAGGTAGTTTATTGTCAAACCAAAAAAGAGTTCCCGGTTCAACAATAGTAGTATCAGTTCCACAGAAGTACTGATATCTTCCAAGAATAGAAAGATGATATCTATCCCGTGTTAGATAATAAGTTCCTTCATCAATATGTGCTCCCACAATTTCATCAACAGGTAAAGAAAGAAAACCGCAACGATGCAATTCCCTATTTCCAAAGTGCTTGCGTATGATCTTTCTGATTTCGCTGTGATGTTCGTATGCAGGAGTTTTGATACTAATCTCAGAGTCTCCAACAAAGTCTTCCTTGCTCTTGACCCCACCCATTATAATCTGAAGAGCACTCACTGGCAAGTCAGCAAATCCTTTACCAACTAAGGACTGAGAATCCTTCAGATGTTTCTGATGGTCCCAGTCCTGAGGATATTTTTTAAGTTGTTCTACGACTTTGTTTACGTTGATTCCAGTTTTTAGAATCCTTATCATGAGCCGTAACTAAACTCCTGCTTAGCAATCTCATCAAGTTTTTCCATTACCTCTGGAGTGAAATAAACTTCAGGTTCTTTTAGAATCTGCTTAGCATAAATTTTCTTGCCATCTATTTCATAGCGACCTGCTACATTCTTCCAGAGTCCACCAAGTTCACCAAGTTCCAAAAGACCATAATAACGATCAAGACCGCGCTCATCATAATACAGACGGACTTCAACATTTTTATTCTCCTTACTCAAACGCGACTTAGCAGTCTTAGCTTTGATAATATTACCGACCACTTCTGTTCCATCTTTTTCTTTCTTTTTGCTGAGATAGATGATTGTAGACGCTGCATACTTGAGTCCAGAACCTCCCCCCATTTCTTTCGTTGGTACGTAAGCTCCGATGACATCGTATGTATGATTTGTGACAATGAGCGGGACATTTGCTTGACCTAGTTTAAGTGTGAGCATTCGGAAAGCACCTTTGATAAGTTGAGATTTAGTCATATCTCTAACTTCCTTTTCATTCAGTGCATCAGTAATCTCTTTAGTTGTAGAGAGCATACCCAGAGAGTCTAGCACAAACATGCAAGGTTTGCGGTCTTCCACTGGTGCTTTCAGATACATGTCTACTGCTTTGAGTGCCTTTGTACGAAACTCTTCAATAGTAACAACGTTAACAACAACCAAACGAGTAGTATCAATTCCACGAGATTCAATTAGGGATTTAGTAATAGCAGCTTCAGTATCAAAGTAGAGACAATACCCATCGGGGTGAGTATCAAGAAAATTCTTAACCACAGCGAGAGAAAAGAAAGTCTTTCCAGTAGAAGACTCTCCAGCAATAGCAGTAATCTTATTCCCAGATACACCACCAAATATACTACCTGAAACCAGTGCATTAAAAATGTATGAACCCGTATCAACATAAGTCTCAGTCTCATCAATATCTGATGCTAACTTGGTAAAGTCATCACCAATCTCTTTTACAATATCTTTAAGAAAATCCATCACGCTACCATCCCGTATTCTTCACGAAGTATTTTTTTATAAGGCAAACCTTGCTCTCGCAATTCTTTTACAAGTTTTAGTTTATGATACAAAGCAGCATCTCCACCAAAACCAAGTGCTTTTACAATAGTATTCAATTCGTTATCATTAATTGGCAAGTCCATTATTTGTTTTTCAAATTAATATTAAGGCTAATTGTTATTCTGGGATCATCTATTTTTTGAACATTTACTGAATGAGAAATCCAGGATGGAAAAATTACAATATCATCTTCTTCAACTTCAAGTTGAAAATAATTTTCAGCAATTGAATGATTTATTTTTTTATCAAAAATTTGTTGATTTCTAAATTCTTTTTGAGATTTATAATAACAGTAAACAGAACTAGGATTATGAAATGACAATTTGGGGTGATTTTTATTGTACTTTAAAAAATAAACTACACTATAAAAAGGAGTTGTTATGTCTTGATTTGATTCAAGATGTAAATGAGTTTCTTGATTTGAACCTTTAACGTAATAATTATACCAGGGGATTTCTATCAAATAATCATGTCGTTTAATATTTATTTCATCACAAAAAAGATGATAATGTTGTTGAATATATGGAATTAATTTGGAATAATCGATATTGTTATGTTCATGATGTGTAGTATGTATGTTACAGTCCCAAAATGGATGCAAATATTTTGAATATTTTTTATAGTTAAAATTTATTTTTTCCAATAATTCATTTTTTACTTCATAATCAATAAAAAGTTTTGATTTCCATATTTGCACCGGGAATAAATTTTCAATCATTTTTAAGAAAAAATCTTTAATTGATATTATAGAAGTTCTTTTTAGTCTAGTACATTATTCATTTATTTGTCAAGATGTTTTTTTACAATTTAACAAATTCATTAGTCATTTTTCCACCAAACTATACAAGTATATCTACTATTACCAATAACTTTTTCCACTCCATGAGGTATTTCACTGCCACAAAATAGTAAAAGAGATCCTTTTGTTGGTTTTATATTTTCTTCCTCAATAATTGTACTTCCCCCACAAAAATCATCATTTAGATAACATACGCTAGCCCATGTGCATTTAGTTTTTTCATCATGTTCAACATCGATGTGCTTTTCCTTATATGAATTTTCTTTCCATCTAACAATTTGCCCGAAACTTATTTTTAAGTTTGGAAATATTTTAGTAATTTTTTTTATATATTTTTTTTTAATAAGATTAAATCTAAAATGATAAAATGGACTATCAATCCATCTAATATATTCAGTTTCTTCCCAACTATACCCCAAGTTATGTTTATGATAATAATTAATTAGAAAATTGCATTCACTATCACTTAGAAAATTTTCTATAATATATGCTTGTCTCATAAAAAGAAAGAATCTAAGTTTACACTTTTTTCAATTTTCCACCCAATTGCATCAAGAATAATCTTGAGTGGTTCTAGAAATGCTTTCTCAAATTGTAGGTCATAGTCAATATATTTGTCAAGATTAAGTTCTTTGGGAAATTCTTGAATAAAAGAAATAATATTTTCGTGAATACTATTTGGTTTTTTTAGATAGATGAACTTAATCTTTTCTCCATTTTGAATGAGGGAATATTTATTTGTAAGATTTGCCTCTTTTATATAATGATTGAAGAGAAGTGCTCCACGAACATGAATAGGAGTCCCTTTTGCATAAATTGTTGCTGATGATTTATATTTCTGAACATCAGAAGCAGAACGAGGAAATGAAATTTGTTCCGGAGGAAGTTTCTTAAATTCCTTGCGAGCATTCTCAATAAACTCAATCACCTCATCTTCAGTTCCACTCATCATTAGTTTGAGAGCATCCTTAATCATCTTACGACAAGGAGCAGGAGTAGAAGATTTAACTGCCTCAATGCCCATCATCTTGAGTTTGGGTTCCTCATAACGAACGCCCTCACTGTCCCAGACATTAAGGATATAACGTTTCTTGGCAGTCCAGATTCCACGGTCAGCAATATTCTCCCGCTTCATCTGCATCTTCTGATCATATGCATTTACATAATTCGCCAATTCTTGGTAAGAACCTTCAATATATTTTTCAAGTTCCATACCAGCGACCTTATCAAGGAACGAAACAACGCTTTCAGTAGTTTTTTCTCTTCCTTTGTATACAGTCTCCACCAAAGGACCCATATTAAGATAGATAGAATCAGTATCCGAAGCAATAACGTAATCAACAGCATTTGTCTTAAGAATTTTGTTTATATAAGTATTCATCTTACCTTCAATCCAGCGGATTGAGACCTGTCCGCTGAGAGTAATGGCTTCCGCATTCTCAAGTTTATAGTAACGAAAGTACTGATTTCCAATGGCCCCATAAGCAGAGTTAAGTGAAATTTTCTTTGCCATTTGGATATTATTACACCTAGCGATTTCCTTCTCCAGTTCTTTAGTTTTAGTTTTCTCATACTGCTTCTTTGCCTCAATCATCTTCTTTTTGAAGATTACACGATCCTCATACATCTTCTCCATTAACTCTGGAAGGAATCCACGAATGTCCTTACGGAACATTGCTCCATTAGCACAGACAGCATAATCGCTATACATTTCAAAACTGATTTGTTGATTGAGAATTTTGTCAACAGTCACAGTTGGATGCCTTTCATCTACAAGAGTTTCTGGAGAGATATTATACTGCATGATCAAGTGTGGATACAGACTATTAAGGTCAAAGTTAACAACCCAATCATACTTACCGGGAATTGGTTCTTTTACATAGGCACCAGCATACTTTTCATTCTTCTGAGATTTATTTCTTGGGGGAATCACAATATCTCTTTTTTTAAGATAATTGTAGATAATATTATCCCACATACGAACTTGATAAAACACATCAGCATAATTTACTTTAGCATCATATGCCATCGTAAGTGCCAACTCAATGAGTTTCATTTTATCTTCTAGACGATCAACAAGTTCTACGTCAACGATGTTGTATTCAATAAACTTCTGCCAACCTTGAGTATAGAAATCTTTAAAAGTATCAAACTCAGAGTGATCAAGTTTTTTCTGACCCAGTTCAACCTCAGCAATATAATCAAGGCGATACGATTCCTGTGCTTTATAAGTAAACTTTTTATAAAGATCCAAATAGTCAAGTTGAGTCAAACCACCAACATCAAATGTTGTATGCTTGCGACCATTGATAAATACTTCACCCTCAGTTACAAGTCCCCAGTTAGAAAAACGCTTCATCAGTTTTTCACCAAGAACCCGATTGAGACGCTTGCAAATGTAAGGAATATCGTACAGTTGAATGTTCCATCCAGTTATAACATCAGGAACATCAACCATCCAATAGTTAATAAAGTGATTCAAAAGTTCATACTCACTTGGACAATAATGATAGGTTAAATCACTACGATTATGTTTAAATGGTTTAACTCCCCAAGTAATAATCTTTTTTGTTGTATAGTCTTGAATTGTGATTGCAAGTATTTCTTCCGAACAAGACTCTACATCGGGGAATCCCTCTTCAGAAGCAACCTCAATGTCTAGAGTTACAAGTTTGATTTTACTAATGTCAAACTTGATCTCATCCTCTGGATATTTTTCTGAGATATACTGGTAGATATAACGGTCATTTCCACAAATCTCAAATCCATCAATCTCTTCATACTTTTTATAAAACTCACGACAATCCCTTACAGTTCCGGGATTGATTGGTTCTACTGCTTCTCCACTTAATGTTCTATACTTAGAATCTTTTTTAGTTTTTACAAAGAGAGTTGGGAAGAACTCATCTCTTGTTTCAAATCTTTTATTATTCTCTACGCCACGAACCAAAAATTGATTTCCAATCAACTGAACATTAGTATAAAATCTCATTCTTTAATCAAGTCCTCATATTTTTCAAGTAGAGTTGGGGTTGGATCGGCAAGAGTTAAAATCTTATCCGAACTCATCATAAAAGTATTTTCTTTTGTGTATCCACATAAAAATGGTTCTAGAGTTTTATCTTGTTTGACAACAAATGGGTCAATTAGTTTACAATCAGGTTCTCCAATGTCAGCACCCACTTCTTCAATCTGACTGATCAACGTCAGATTGTTCATCAGTATCAGTATTTTGACTAGTTTCTTTTCCATAGTTTAGTACATCCTCTACATACATTTCTTTTAATTTATCTTTGGGTTCAACGATTGTAACTACCCAATCTGCAGGAACTGGAATAACTTTATCAGCAGACAGTGGCATCCAAGGATAAAGAGATACTTGAAATGCTGATTTTTGAGTTACTTCTGTTTCTTCAGTAAGAACTTGAGAATCTCTGATTTTAATTATACATGGTTTGCTGAGCAAGTATCCAAAAACATGCCTATCTTCAGTTTCTGGATTGCCGGTTGCCATTTCCTGAATGTCGGAAATAATATCTTCACCAGATTTTAAAAGTAAAAGTTTGATGCTCATGTTTTTCCTATGCCTCACATGATTATAGCAATAAAAAAAGGAGGAGTCAACCTGGATTTTGCCAGGTGCTCCTCGCGCCGACGATATTCAAATATATTTATTCTCCACCATCTCCACCGCCACCGTTGCCGCCATCACCATTTCCATTACCACCAGCACTTGAGCGACTTCTTACGGGAACTGCTTTTCCTTTAGGAATTTTTTCAGATTTTCCCTGAGAATAAACAGTATGAGCGTGACCTCCTTTATATGCAATTTTTTGAAACTCGTCGAAAGATTTCATTTTTTATTTTTATTTAGAGATAATCCTTTCTCTTATGATGATCAGGAACAATCTTTTTCAAGTTGACAGAGAGGAGTCCGTCTTCAAATGATACATCTGAGACTTCTGTATCGTCTGCCATTGTCCACCCTCTCTTGAAAGATCGTTGAGCCAGTCCCTTATGGACGTAATTGGTATCGGATTCCTTATCCTCCTTTTGTCCCTCAACAAAAAGTTTTCCATCTTGAGTGTAAACGTAAACTTCTTTCTTTTTAAATCCAGCAAGTGCTAATTCAAGTCTTGATTCTACGTTACTGACTTGAACAAGATTATATGGTGGATAGTTGGAGGTTGTTTCATGAAGTTTAAAAATACGATCAAAATATTCATCCATTCCAATAGTGTTGCGATTAATCCTCTCCAACAAGGCAGGAAGATCTGCAGCAGTATACCTGGCAAGGTTAGTCATTATGGTAGCTCCTTTAAAAGCGAGGTTTGATTGTGTGATCCCAATAAGGCGATCAATATTATTTAATCATAAAACAAAAATAAAAGCAATGTAAAAACCCAACCTACTGTTATGGTTTTTACACCACAATGACATTAAGAATACATTCTCCTGTGTTTAGGAACTTTATTTTCTTTATTTATTCACCCAATAATACTCTGTCTCCACTCTTCGCTCATATTAACCATAATTGCTTCTGCTGCTTCTGGTGTTTCAGCATATCCTTCATCAAGTAAATGTGAAAGGATGATGTCGTAGAGGTCTACTTCTTCTCTTAAACGATTACCTCTCCCCACATGTGCAAGTCCTCTTTCAGTATCAGTCATATTAGGACTGTCCCTTTTACCGGCAACAAAGTCTGCAAATCTTTCTCCTTTATTACCTCTATCCCTATCAGCATCAGTATGAATATTTGTTCCATATGGTCTTCCCCCTCTTCTAATTCTTCTTCTTGGACTGTGCAGATTAGTATCTCCTTGAGAACGAACATCCGCATTTCCAGATAATTTTGAAAGTGCTTCTCTTTTTGGATCACCCATTTCATAATTAAACTTTTTTATATCTGATCTTCGCGAAAGTCTTGAAGATACTTCGCCAGGTTTTAATCTATATTTTTTTCTTAAATCATCACCTCTACCTTCATCCAACTCACCCATAACAACTTCCAAATATGCTTCTTGAAGACTACGAAAATCTTGTGCGTCCATCTTACTAATACTTTTTAGGTATTTATAAAATACAAGAAACGAAAAAAAGAGGAAGGGTAAAAACCCAACCTCTTTTTAGGGTGTTCCGACTTTTGTAGAGACCGCACGAAAGGTCTCAGTATTATTTATTCGGTTTCTACAGTCTTACCTTTTTTACCAATATTATATTTCTGTTCCAGAATCCAATCCCCCTTATCTTTATAAGCAAGAACTTTAATTTGATTCAGAGGGGCAATATCAGAAACTTTATCTTGATCAATCACGGTAATCAATCCCCAATCGGCAAGAAGACGAACAATACGATTACGTCTTTGAACGTCGTTTACAGTAAGATTAGCATGTTTGCCATCAAGAGCAAATAGCTCTTTAAAGTGAACAATATAATATCTTCCCTGTTTGTGAAGAATATGACAAGACTGGTAAAGTTTTTTCTCCTTTCTAGAAGCAACTCCGATACGAGTCAAAGTTTCACGAACCTTTAGAAAATCATCTGGTTCATTTAGGATAACTTCCACCATTTGGTCTTGTGACCAATTTACTTGTGGTTCAATTGTTTGAGTTGTCATTTTGTTCCGCCAGTTTCAAGTCGTTGTTTAATAAAGATGATTTGCTCTTTCGACAAAATTTTCAGTGCTTGATATGCTTTTTCATTACTATATCCATAGTATTGTTTCACACATTCTAAGTCTTTGATTTTATCTTTACGGAGCCAGGGAGAATACCTCTTCCTTTTTCTTATAATATTTAGATAAAATGAATATTGCATATCTTTGTCAAGATGATGATTTATATTCATCTCATTTGCATACATAATGCAGTCTATATGCCCACTAAGACAACGATTAATAATATAGGGTGCATAATCTTTAATATTTAATGTATCTTCAATCAAATTTTCTTTTGAAAAATTGATTGAATTCAACCAATCCTTTAATTCAAGACTCATCGAATAATCTCCAAATCAGTTCCAGGTTTCCATAATTCAAGTTCGGTTCTAAGTTTATTATCTCGAAGTAACTTTTCATATCTTTTTGACGCCTTGACTTTCCACCATTCAATAACTTCTTTAGGTTCATATCCAAATTTAGAAATATAATATCTTTTCTTTTCAGTCAAAGACTTAGCATGTTCAATACACTTTTTAAATTCTTGCAACTTGGAAGAATCTTGAAGAGACTTTATGATGATTGAAATCATCTTAGTTTGAATTTTAAGTTTTTTTGAAGACTTATCTGCTGAGATTAACCTTTCCCCACCATTAGCATTATTATTAAACCACCAAAACATTTCACGAAAATAGTCATCATGAAACAATGGAAGGAAATTGCTTTCAGTATCTCCTATGTGTCGAATATATGGTTTAAGACCATCATACATAGATACCCCTTTTGTTGTACCATACAATGAAGTTGTTTCAAAGTAATGTAGATCAGTTCCATACTTTGAATCAAATTGTCTTTTTAACTCATTAGATGATGCTAAAAGTGCTAATAGTTTTCCACCAAGATAATTGTACCCAAATGGTTGTACTGGGACAATATTAAAACCCATCACAAACTCTTTATTAATTTTTGATAGGGGAAGCACTTCGCCAAAATAATCATTTCTTGGTTTAGAGTTAATAGTTGGCGAACCAAATCTAATAACTCCTACAATTTTATTTGTAGTGTCCTCAGAAACTATCCATTTGATTGTTCTTCCCGGAATTGCTTCTTCAATAGGATTAGAAGCAGTTTCATTCAAAATATTAGAATACAGTTCTTGATTATACTTAGATTTTGGTTTTGGGGAAGTATCTACAACATGAATAGAAAATTTCATGTCATTTGGATGAAGATCAAAATTAGAAAATATTTCATCTTCTGATCCAAATAATTTCCCAGACGAATCTTGGATTCTACTACTTTTTACAAATCTCAAATAGTCATCAATCCTATTAAATTTTGAATAGTAATCAATAAATTGATCTGCTGCCCAAATTGCTTGCTCTTGAGATAACATATTATAAAATTTCTTCCATTGAACTCAACAATTCAGTTGATGTTATTTTTTTAGGTAATGGGATAACATCTTTTGCCAAAAATTGATAGTCTCCAGATTCTAACTTAAAAGTTGCTCCAGCACCATCACAGTCTGTTCTGGAATAAACAGTTTCCCATGTCGTATAAGCTATTGACATTTTTTTAGTATCAACCAATAGCATATAGTCAAATGTTTTTTTAATATCCTCTTTTGTTAACAATTTTTTATTTTTTCCAGGTCTTTTGTTAATAAGAACTACTCTCTTACAAGAACCATTCTTATTAAAAATTCCAAGAGAACCTTTCATTTCATAAAGTGTGCCATCACTACCAATAAAATCTCTGCCATCTTCATAATCTCCAACATATTGAAGTTGTCCATTAGACCATTTAGCAAATGACTTTTCTTGCAAAAATGTACGAAAAGTTTTGAATGCGTTGGATTTCATTTGAGGAGTATTGGTTGCTTGAACGCAACCAAAAAATTCTCCAAGATTAATCTCTTCAATGTTAATCATAATAATTTAAAATCAATTTATGCTAGTCAAATAACTTATTATTTAAATTCACATTCGCACATGATTTCAGTTAGTGCTGCTAGAAGGTTAATCTCCTGATCAGCCACGAACGCACATTGGTATTGATACTTAGCAGCAATAAGAACGGCAGCAGGGATAGATTGGGGTTCAAGGCAATCAAAAGAGGCGTCATAAATCCTGCGAAGTAGGCTAGAAGCATCGTTATCCAAGTTGGAGACCACCCATTTACGAACCTCGGTGAAGTTTTTGTCTTTGAGATGATTAATGAGATCATTGATTTTTACATCACTAAAAGTTGCAAGAATACCAGCATTGATTTCTCCACTAGAAGAGTATCGTTGACACTCATTAAGAACCCTCCGCCAGTCTGGAAAGTGTTTGTTGATTAGTTCTGCAATGACTTTGAGATCAAAATTGACACCTTCTGCATCCAAGATTGATTGAAGACGATTGAGAAAGGATACCGCCAGTTGAGCTTTTTCTTTTCCTTTGATTCCAAAGTCAATGACGGCACATCGGGAATGAAGGGGTTCAATGATTTTGTTTTTGTAGTTGCAGGTGAAGATGAATCTGCAATTGTTACTAAATTCCTCAATAGACGCCCGTAGGAGGAGTTGTACATCGTTGGTTGTGTTATCTGCCTCATCAATGATGATGACTTTGTGTTTAGCAGTTGACGAAAGTGAAACGGTCGAAGCAAAGTTTTTCGCAGTGTTTCGGACAGTATCAAGGAATCTACCTTCGTCGGATCCATTGATGACATAAACATCTACTCCAAGTTCGTTACAAAGTGCTTTTGCTACTGTTGTCTTACCGCATCCAGCAGGTCCAGCAAGAAGAAGATTGGGAACTTCTCCTTTATCTAAGAAGTCTTTAAAAGTTTTTTTAGTTCCCTCCGGAAGAATACAATCTTCAATTGTTTTGGGGCGATATTTCTCCACCCACAGAAATTCATCACGACTCATAATTAAAAGAAGAAAATTTCAATAAGTTTTGCTAACTCAATAATAGCAAAGAAACTACGAATGGCCATCATATCCCACATTTTTACTCTATAAAAATAAGGGAAGGATAAAATGTTACCAAACATTCGAAAATAGATTCCAAGATGAACACTATTAAAAAGAATTACTGCATATCCAAAAATAAAAAATGCATTTCCAATAATCCTCAACCAACTCAAAAGTGGATATTGAGGATGTATAAATTTATCAGTTGAGCTCATTTATCAAATCCAATTAGGTTTTCGTTCTGGTATACGAAGATAATTAGATGCAACCCAAGGTTTAGATGCAATATATCTTTTGTATGCTTCAAAGGTATCAATAGTGTCGTCAAACTTCCATTCTTCAGGCATTGCACGAGCAAATGGAGTTACTTCTGTAATCTTTCCCTTGGGAAACAAATAGTATGCATCCACGAGGGTTTTATAACAGGAGTGAGTTTTATTATACCGCAGGCAGTATTCATCAGACAAGTTCAATCCCCATTTGATCAACCAGTAGGCATTGTGGATACTCTCCATTGCCCACTTGGTGCAGGGATGATTGCGGAATGCTCCTTTCTCGGTCTTGTAAGGGGTTCCATCTGCCTTAGGGAGAGTGCCGTACCCATGTCCCCACTTGTCAGAGGCAACGATAGAGAGCATCTGGCAGCACTCTAGGGGCATTTTAACAACGTGTTTGTCGGGAAGACAGATTGCACTCTCTGCCGGAAATGGAGAAGTAACGAAGATGTTCATAACATAGAAATTAAAGTTTAATCCAATTTTCCCAAGTAGAAGAAGATGATTTTACTCTTGCTCTGGCACAAGTATAACTTATGTTGTGATGTTTA
>JACCDT010209289.1_pt1 | contig 21005 bp, 21 predicted proteins | sample 7446291 | NCBI WGS metagenome assembly JACCDT01 (sample SAMN15323446, study PRJNA562643) | freshwater metagenome | isolation source: river surface water | place: USA:Blue River Watershed | collected 2017-08-17 | reverse complement strand
CCAAATAATAAAATTATAATTAATTGAGTTTTTATTTTAATTCCAAATAATAAAATTATAATTAATTGAGTTTTTATTTTAATTCCAAATAATAAAATTTAATAAACAAGTTTTTTATATTTACCTGATTCAAGTTTTTCCACATAATCTTGTTTGCACATATAGTCAACAGAATTAGTGAATGTTGTTCTATCAAGTTCAAATACACTAATTGAGTTTTTAACAGCTTCGAATAATTCATCAAATTCCAATGCTCTATTATTAGTTTTAAGTGTGGAATTAATAACAGAGTTAGTTATTTCTTCGCGGGTATGAATAAGTTCTTCCTTACGCTGTTGTTCCCAAACAGATGCATAATCAGAATTTGTAAAAAAGACATCAATTAAATTATTTTTTACTTGGCCACCAGATTGTAATACTAAGAAATCATTTTGAATTTTAAATAAGCCAGAAGCAACAAGAGAACCAATAATATCCAAACGGAATTTTTCAGTATAATTGGAAAAAAACTTTTCAGATTGAATTTGATTAAGTTGAACACGTTCACAGTCATTAAATAATTCCATAACCATAAACTGTATAGGTAACATTTGTAAATCTTGACCAGCATAACTGACGGAAACTTCGCCAAAATGCGGAAACCAATTAATAACACGTTTATTTGAATATCTTAATTCATAAAAATGTTGATAATGTTTAAGATGTTTTCCTAATTGAGTATTTTTAATTGTATCAACTATTTTATTAGTTACAATACCTTCATTTTGATTAACATCCCAATTAGAGTAACTTGTTGTTATAACTGTCATTTTATTTTCAAATGTATTTGAAGATAGTTTATTAAAATTAAGATTATCATCATATGATAGTTCAGTATCAGTAATAACTTTACTAATTTTATAACACAATTTATCTCCAAATTTCATCTTTAAAAATTCTAAAATATTTTTTTCACTTTGAATATATTTGGAAAAGTTAGTTGATTTATTATCTTTAGCATCAAATGTACTTATAGTATCCATAAGTCTTTTAATTAACCATTGGTAATATTTAGACACAAACATATCTTTATCCTTTACATTTGAAATAAATTTTAAAAGTTTTACTGCTTCTGTTGTTTTATTATCAGAAATTAAATTATTAATAGTGGCATGAATTTGTTCAAGTAATACTTCCGAGCTAAGTGAATCAGCCATTTTTTGATTAATAATATTTTTACAATCTTGTTTTTCAACTAATTGATCAACATATTTAATAATATTTATTAATTTAAAAACACCAGAGTTTTCAGGTTGTTTTAAAACTTTATCGACCAAGTAAATAATTTCATTTGACAAATCAGAAATCATTTTATCTTTGCTTTCAAATGTAGTTTCAAGTACAATTTTGTTAAAGTCATTCCATATGCTATTAAATGTAAATTCAATTTCTTCTAATGTATTTAATTTAATTATGTTAATTAAATTTTCAATAATAAGTTGAATAATAGGAAGTGCATAAACATTAAAATCATTTCCAATAAATTTATAATATTCTTTTACATTTGAACAAAATTTAATATTATCAGAAATTTTTTGAATACGTTTAATATTTTCAGGAAGAGGAAATTCTTCAATATTAACCAAATGTTTTTTAAATACATTGGCAATAGTTTTTAACATTTTAATAAATGTTTCATCTGAATCATATTTCCCAAGAGCTTTAGTAAGAGTAAGTAAAGTTTCAATTTCAGTTTTAAGGTTTTTATCAAATTGAATTACTTGTTCTTCAATAAATAACATAATTAAGCTGTCGGAAATTATCAAGGTTGTTAGTTGTTTAATACCTTCCTTAACTACTTGATTTTCAGGTGATTTCATAATTGTATTTAAATATTCTAATTTAGCAATAAAATTTTTAAGAAATTTATTTAAACTAGCAAAATCAAAACTTTCCTTTTTAATAAAGGTACGCATATTGTTTCTACGTTGAATTAAATAATTTTTAAGTTGTGTATCCATATTAATGGAAAAATCATCGGAGTTAATTCCTTCAAACCAAATAACTTGATTAATATAATCAGGGACAAGTACACGAATATCAGAATTAAGTAAGTTTTCAAAATAATTTTCTATTTTTGAAGCTATGGTTTTTCTATCTTCGCGAACCAAATGATTTTCAATAATTGCAAATTTATCATATAGAGACATTATTTAAGGTATTATTTATATAATTTATACTTTATTCAATTTTTTTTATAATGTAACGAAATATATGTCCATTATAAAAAAATTTAATTAAAAAATGTGAGGATTGTATCTTGGAACATCCAATTTATACAATTTTACTTTAAATGCCCCTTTAGCTGGATCAGTACCGGGAATTTGTATTGCTTGTCCATCTTCTATTTCTCGGTCTCCACGAATTCCAATAGGTATTTTAACAACATTACCATCCATATTACCTTGTACATAATATTCATATTGATTAGAACCAGGCCATGTTTGTCTTCCAAATAAATTATATGCGGTTTCAGTATTATTTCTTAAAACAACACCAAGCATTTGATAACTATCAGGATAACCTCTTGTAGGAACATTTATTATTTCTTTTACTGTTCTATCAGGATATATATGTGCGGGAACACGTCTTTCAGGGGGAGCAAAATCATTTAATATCACTTCATGATCCCGTTTTGCAAGTGCTAATTGTTTTTCAAGTTCAGGGCTTATTAATATTTGTTTTTGCTTTTGCTCTTTTAATTTATCAGGAAGTTCAGCAATAGATTTTGCAATTTTTAATAATGTTTCGTCATTATATCTATATTCTGGTTCTCCAATATGTTTTTTCTTTTCATTATGAATATACCATACAGCTAAACCAACAAATACAGACACAATAATAAATAAATGTGTTTGTGGTAAGCAAATAGTTTCTGCCATTACAAACAAATAGATTTTTTTATTTTTTATAATAAATTAATTTGATTTTTCCTTGGTTATTTTATCAAATAGTAAAATGTTACAAAATTTTTTGAATTATCCAAATATCTTTTTCTTGGATAAATAAATTTTATTTTATTTTTTAACATATATGAAAAAATAGCTAAATTTGTATCTAATTGAATATCTTCTTCAATACTTATTCTTGAATTAACTAAAAGAGATTTAATTAAAAAATGTTCAACTGAATTTGATGTTGGCTCAAGTTTAAGTCCATAATCTAATAACTCCCTGGACATTTTGGTTTGTTCTGATGTTAAATTAGTTAATAACCATGCCCAAATCCAAATATTTGATTGATTATCAAAATATCCTAACATTTCAAAATTAAATTCTTTATTTCCTTCATTTGAATTAAATAAAATGGTTTTATCTTCTGGATTAAATTTAACATTTGCGTCGGGTACTTTTAATATTGACAAATAATTATAGTTTTGATTATCGTAATGTTGTAATGCTTTTTTTATAAATTGGTTTAAAGATTCATCTTCCATTACTTAAACCAATAAAAAAATATTTAAACGATTATTTTTTATTTATGCTTAATGTATATTTTATTTTTATTATTTGGTTTAAGTAACTTTTATTTTTTATTATCAACACTAACAACAATTTTAATATTTTTAATCGAATATATTTTGGTACCATTGGCTAATATTGGAACAAAAATGTTAAATTTACCACTTGTTTATCAGTTAGAAAAAACTATTGAAACTAATGAGTCTAATAAAACTAATAATAAAGTAGTGGATTTAGACCAAAATTATAATAAAAAAATTTTAATTCAACCAATCGAAATTAAAGGTACACCAGATAATGTTAACAATCAACAAAATTTAAACACAACAAAACCCAATGAAATTATTATTGATGAAACTTTAGATTAGAAATTTGTAAAAATTATTATTTAAAAAATAATTATCACAAGTATAATAGATGAATTCTCCAAAAAACATTTGTTTAAACTGTGGGAAAACAGGTCATATGTTGAAGTCCTGTTATGAACCAGTAGTTTCATACGGCATAATATGTTTTAAATTATCTAATGATTTTAATATTAGTAACAAACATATAGAAAATTATTTTTACAATAAATTTTTGGATATTTGTGAATTTAATTATCAAAATTTGGAAAACATAAAATATATTCCATTATTTTACGATAAAATAAAATTACTTATGGTTAGAAGAAAAAATAGTTTAAATTATATTGAATTTTTAAGAGGTAAATATGATTTAGCCAATAAAGTACATTTGGGCCAAATGTTTAAATACATGACACAAGAAGAAAATAATAAAATAAAAGCAGGTGATTTTGATAGTATGTGGGGTGAATTGTGGAAAGAAACAGCAAAAAATAAAACGTATCAAAAAGAATTTACCCAATCAAAAAGTAAATTTAATGAATTGGTGAAAAATAACTTTTATAATTTATTAGAATCCGAATTACTTTCTAAATATCATGAACCAGAGTGGGGATTTCCAAAAGGAAGAAGAAATATTGCTGAAAAAAATTTAGATTGTGCTGTAAGAGAATTTCATGAAGAAACTAATTTTGGGGTTCCAAACATAAATTTATTTGAAAGGTTAAATTGTTTGGAAGAAGAATATGAAGGAACAAATTTAGTTAAATATAAACATGTTTATTATATTGCATCTGCTACTGATGAAGAAAATTTAAAATTTAAAAATATTGATCATTTATATGAAATAGGTGAAATTGCATGGTTTACAATTCCTGAAGCTATTGAAAAAATAAGACCTTATTATGAATCAAGAATTAAAATAATTCATCAAATATATTTTTTTATAATTAATTTAGCTAATGTGCTTGGTAAAATTAATAAATCAAATGGAAAAATTGCTTGTTAAATACTATTTTAAAAATTATTTAAGTTTTTTTTAAAATAAAAATCTATGGTATTTATATATTATTTATGTCGGAAAAATCATCTTGTCCAAAAGGAAAAATTGAACGTGTAGGCTACTCATATACTAAAAGCACCGGTACAAATGTTAAGGTTGGCAAAACATGTGTTGAAGATAAAGGAAAACCTGGAAAAGGTCCTAAATTAATTCCAATTCCAAAAGAAGATCAAGGATTATTAACAACTTATGGTTATTCATTAAAAGATTCACATGAAAAAAGAGTTAAGGCCTTAAAAAAAGCAAATGCAAATGAAGACGAACTTAAAGTGTTAAGGCATGTTAACGCTTTAAGAACTTTGCAAAAATCTAATGAAAAATATTATAATAAACTTAATAAAGATTTAAAATGGCTACAAGAAAATTATAAAAAAAATTGATATCAAATAATATTATTTAATATAGTTATAATACAATAAAACTCAATGGAAATAAATTACGAAATTATTATAAAACATTTATGTGGGAAAAATACTAACACTAATACTAAATTTGATAAAAAAAATCCAATTAAAAATCCCAACCCATTTGTTACACAAAAAAACATATACACATATGCAAATACTTTTCCGGAATCATTTGGAAAAATATTTAATGAAAAATTTTACCGATATGGTGTAACAGTTAGTGATAATGAACATAATAATATTAGTTTTTGGTCAAGTCTTATGACTTTGTTAGATAAAAATTTTATTATACCTTATACATCAGATGAAATTCCAATGATTAACCAGTTTAAAACACAATTAATTAATTCATATGATAAATCAAACTTATCAGAGTTTATTAAAAAATTGGATAAAAATGATATTAAAGAAAGATTTAAATTAAATCCAGATTTAATTGTTATTCAATATATTTCTGATGTTTTGGATTTAAATATATGGATTTTTGATTTTAAATTAGAAAGTATTCACGTGGTTTATCCAAAAGATATTATGAATCCTTGGAAACAATCAATTCTTCTTGCAACACATGGTATTAATTGGGAACCTATTATGTGTTTAAAATCAAAAGGTAACGTTACAAGATTATTTGATTATAATAATGGATTTTTAAAACAACTAATAGAATCTGATGGTATTACATATTTAAATGGTAGTGATATTGGTAAAGAATATATTTATATTGATAATATAAATGATATTATAAAACAAGAAAAACAAAATTTAGGAATTGGGATTTCTAAATTATCAACAGAAAATTCAAACAATGATTCTGAATCATCGGTACAAACCATAGAATCCGATAAATCAAATGAAACCAATAAACAAAATAACTATTTTATTAAAGCTGATGAGTTGGAAGAAATAAAAAAAATAAATAAAACCAAAATGAATAAAATGAAAATAGCAGAATTAACTGAATTAGCTAATAAATTAAAAATTCAGATGCCAAAAAAAACTCCAACAAAGGCAATATTAATGGAATTAATTATACAAAAAATTACCCAAGCCTAATAAGCCTTACGGCTTTGTGCCCGTTTATTTATGTGAAAAAAAATATATTTAATTAATAATGATTATTATTAGAATTATAGTTTTAGCTTTATTTTTAATTTTTGTGGAAAAATATCCAAAACTTAAAACATATACACCAGATACAAAGTTTAATTTTTATCGTTCGTTAATGTGTATGTTTTTTGCTTTATATTCAATTGATAACACAATAAATAATTTGGGGCCTGGTTATGCAAAACCATTTGATTTTAAAACAGATGGATTTACTGATATTTCTGAATGGTTTATAGCATATTTAATTTTAGATATTGGAAAAATGGCATGGATGAAAAATACTAGATGGGATTTATATGTGCACCATATATGGTGTTTAGCAACTTATGGAGTAGGATTTTATTACGGAAAAATTGGATTCTTAGCAAACTTAGTTCTTGTCGCTGAAGCTATTAGTATTGTATCGGGAGTTGATTCTCAATATATGGAAGAAAAAGAACTTGATAAATCAAAAGCATGTAAAGTTTATAGAAAAAATATTATAAAATATTTAAGGCAACCATTATGGGTATTTTGTTTATTAATTACATTATATCACGCCCATAGCTTACCTAATTTAATGTTTTGGAATAATATAATTGGTCCACTTGTTATGATTTATTTAGATAGATATTGGGAAAAAAAATGTGACAAGGTAATAGATAATTCATAATGAATTATCTTTAGCTTGGCGCTAAAACGCTCAAGGTGATTGATTCTTCTTAAGAAGAATCAACAGCTTGCTTAAAATTATATTTAAGTCAAGGTAATAGATAATTCATAATGAATTTGTTTTTAATTGTTTTTTAAAGTAAATAAATATTTATTCTAAATCACAATTTGAAATTTTTTTCCCATTATTTAACAAAGTAATATTATAAGCATCGCAATATTCTTTAATTTTTTTTACCTCTTCAATATTATTTATTTTATCATTAGATGAAAAATTTGATTTTGAATCCCACCTTCCAATTATTTGTCCATTAATCATAACACTAATATAACTACCAATAGGAGGATTTAAAAGTTTATCCAAATGTAAAATATTATTCCATAATAATTTTGATAATGAAGTTAATTCAAAATAAAAATCACAATGACTGGGTACAATTTTTTTAATTAATTCATCAACCCGATTAATATTAATATTCACATGCTGAAAATTTGCACTTACAAATACTGGATTAAAATTTGGAAAATATTGCGTGGTTGTTGTATAATATCCTAAACATACAGGAACATCAATTTTATTTAATAAATTTTCGAATTGGCAAATTTTATCAGTTGTTTCTAAAGTTAAATTTTCCATTTTTTTATTTTCATTATAATTATTTTGGGTAATTAATAAATTAATTTTTTCATTTGTTTCTTTTAAAACTTCATCTTTTATTTTCCACATATTATTTTGTAATGATATTGATTTTATTGCCTCATTAACTTGTTCGCTTGTTTCTTTAATAACTTCTTCTTTAACTTTTGTAAAATTATCAGTAACAATTGGATTCCAAACTTTCATAAAAGAATTAATTTTAAGTTCAATATCCATAAAATGATTGTGTAAAATCCAATTATATTCTTTTATTGTTTTTTGTAATTCTTGTTCTAACTGTTTATTTTTTTCTTCTAATATTTGATTTTTATGTTCCAGACCATAAATACATTGAATAAATTCTTGTCTAACAGCCTGAATCATATTATTTACATCTTCACTTTTCAAGCCTTTTTTACTTAAAAACATTATATAATACTGAGGAAAAAATATTTAACTGAATAAAAAATAATATTTAAATAATTTTTGTTTAATAGAACGCTTTAATATTTCTTTGTGTGTGCAATTAGTTAAATTAGTTAAATTAGTTAAAAAGATATAAAGAGTTATATATTATTAATATTTAATGTGTATAATTAGTGCACCTGTTGAATCGGTTGCTAAAACTAAAATTCTTGTAGCTCCTGATGCTACTGGAACTCGTCAATTAACTGTTTATTCTAATGCTGTTGATAATAAATCATTAAACAACGCAATGTTATTACCTGTTCCTAATCCTCAATCTGTTGAATTTCATGACTTATCAAAATATAAAAATATTTTTACTGATTGTGATAGTAGTTTTTATAAACCAGTCAGTAGAAGTTGGAATTTATCAATGAATAGCTATAGTCTAGATGATTCTGCACAAAAGTTAGCAGTTTTTGATGTTGGTAGTTATAAAGTTTCTTTAGCAATGGGAATTAAAGACTTGAAACGAGTTGATGAAACTGTATTTACTTTATCAGATGGATGTTATGAAATGTTATCTCAAGAGTATTCAGATCCTGTATTTGGTTTTATTATTTGTAAATTAAAAACTGGACGTGAAGAATATCATCCAATGGGTTATTCACATAAAATTCATCAAGGGAAAATGTTTATTCCTACCAAGCATTATCATGCACATGGTTCAGTTAATAGAAATTCAAGTAATTTTGAATCATTAAGCTCAATTAAATATGACATATCAAATATTGATAATTCTCCAATGTTTGCAAATTCTGGTTTAGGTTTTACATCAGGTAATAATAATTGGTCAGGCTTTGGTAATTACTATAATTCTAATACTCAACCAGTTATAACTGAAGATTGGGCGCATGAAATTTACTTATATAATGGAACAAATAAAACAAATGCTCAATTTAAAAATATGTCAAGATCTAATGAAATGTGGACAGGTGAACATTTAATTAAAGCTAATTTAATTAATTTTAATTTTTCCCAATTATCCCATTTTGAAAAACATAAAATTCATGGACATCAAAAAAATATTGATTTAGATGCTATTATTGATTTAAGTCCAAATGATATAAAATCTTCTAAACTAACAGAATACGCTTTTTAATTTTTTTGATTATAACCATTATAACAAACGCTTTTTATAAATTTTAGAAAAATTTTTATAAAAATATCTATTTTATTATAATGACTAATTCAGATCAATTAATAACACCCGAAGTTTGGGGTCCACATGGATGGAAATTTATTCATTATGTTACAATTGGTTATCCTGAAAATCCAACACCTGCACAAAAAGAAAAATATAAAGCATTTTTAGTTTTACTTAAAGATGTACTTCCATGCTCATTATGTGCAAATCATTACGGGGAAAACTTAAAAAAAGAACCACTTACTGATCAAGTTATGAACTCAAGAGAAAATTTAATTAAATGGGGTATTAATATTCATAATGTTGTTAATGAAATGAAAGGAAAACCAATAATTAAATACACCGACGCTATTAAATCCGCTGATACAAATGTTCAATGTAAACCAGTAATAAAAGAAGTTGCTAATAATATAAATACAAATACAGATACAATTACAGGTTCAGATACAGATTCAGATGTTGAAACTTTATATAAAATTGAAACATTTACAAATGAAAAAGTAAAAAATCCAAATAAAACCAATAAAAAAAAATGGTCAGTAAATAATATAAATATTGTTTATGGAATGGTTGGGCTTTTAGTTGCCCTTGTTTTTATTGCTGTTATATATAAAAAAAAATAAAAATGATTTAAAACTAAATTTTTATTTAAGTTATAATGTCAAGTCAAAATATCCCACCTCCTGAAATTAAAACTGATTTCGAAGTTTTAAGTATAAAACAAACAGTATTGGAAATTAACAATCGAATTATTGCTATGGAAAAAGCAGGCAAAACTGATAGTTTTGATTTTGAAATGGAAATTATGACCGAATATCCTGAATTTTATCAAGCTCATCCTTTTCTTGTTAAAAAACTTTGCAAACGTGATGATATTACAATGTTATATAAAATGCTCGAACAACTTGAAGCTGTCCAATCAGGTTCCAAGTCTTTGGCTAGTGTTGAGCTTAATCTAGGAACCCAATTAGCAGACAAATACGTTTATCCAAATTTAAAAAAATAATCTAATTAAATTTAATATGAAACACACAGATTTATGGATGCGGTATAATTGGATTTGTTGGACATGTCAAGTACAATGCGGACAATTAAAAACCCCAATACCAATAAATCAAGGACGCATTTGTTTCAGTTGTAATTGTCCTATGACTAATGTGGGTACTAAATTTAAAACACCCAAAAAATCCAATAAGGCCAAATGGAAATTACTACAAAGCAAATGGGAAAACCAGTACAAATTTTTTAATAGTAATGGAGAATATGTTGGTCCTACTCCTCGTGTTGTTATTCAAAATGCAAGATAAAAATAAAAACTTTTTAATTAAAATTATTATAAAATTAATTAAAATTTGTTTTAATTACTTTAGTTACTTTGATAAATATTTTTGTTTGTCCCATTGTTTTTTTTGCGCAAAAAAACAAGTTAGAAGTTAAGTATCTTTTTTAGGATACTTAGACTTGTACCTGACTGAAAGGAAGCTAGGAACAATAAATATTTATTTTGATAAATATTTTTGTTTGTACATTGTTTTTTGCAAAAAAAAAACAAGTTAGAAGTTAAGTATCTTTTTTAAGATACTTAGACTTGTACTTGCGGTATTTTTTATCATAAGTATCCAATATATTTACAATTCCTTGCGGACCTTGAGTGTTCAAAGTAGCTATTACCGCATTTAGATCTGGTCTAGGAACATTATGAATTGTATTAGATAATTTTGACCGTGAAATTGATTGAGTATTTGCAATTAAGTTAATTTTTAAAGCTTGGGGAGTACGTGAAAAATATATTTTATTTAATAATTTTGTTTTATCAGCTGGATTCGCATTATTTAATAGTTCCACGTTATTTGAATTATCGAAACCTCTTGATGCTCCAACATCAACGCGATATATTCTATTTTGGTTTTTTCCTATACAATCAGTAGTTATACCAAATATAATAGGTTTTGCATGGGAACCATCACGATGATGTACAAGTAAAGGTGGTCCATAATAAATTGTTTCACCTAAAAATGTTTGAGTTCTATCTGAACTTAAATATTCTCCATTATTTTTATCAGCAAATGTCATCGAGGGTTGATTTTTTATTGTAGCATCAGATTGTATACAGTGTCCAACAATAACTGATACACCTGCAGAAGCATCAGGGTTTTTATCTGTACAATTAGGATCAGTATTTGGTAATGTTGAACAAAATTTTTTTATAATATCTGATATATTTGTACAATAATCATCAGAACCTATTGCTATCATATTTGGTTTTACAAAACCAGTCATTGTACCAATTCTATTATTTGGTCCCGTACTTTCACCAGGTTTACCTACTGCAACTCCCCATACACGTTCCCATAAAGGACCCGAACCTTCATTTATTTTCATATTTATTATTTGAAGTGATTGGAATTTTGAATTTAATACATTTTGTAAATTTGAATCAGTTGAATCTGGTATTTTTGTTAAAATTTCAGTTATTGTATTATGATCATCCCATGTTAAATTAGTTGTTAATTGACCATGTACAAATATATAATTTGCTATTTTATATGATAATTTAAAGTCAGATTTTAATGCATCATAACCCGGATTACCAAATTCAAAAAAATTAAATCGGGTATATTCGTTTCCATTAATTGTTATATAAGGAGTTGATGGTAATTTTTTAATAGTATTAATTGAATTTTCTAAATCAGTAGGAAACATATATGGTGCTGTACTTTTAGTATAAAATTTGTTTGTACTTAGTGTTGGTTCTGGAAAGATATTCATTAGTTCGTGATTACCTGCAACTTTAATTATTTGTCCTTGTTTTACTCCTGTTCTTTGTTTCAAACTTTTTGCATCTGAGTTTATTCCATTTATAAATAATAAAATTTTATATTCAATTTGTGGATAATAATGTGGGTATGATTTATTTCCGGTATAAACATAAGGTATGTTGTCTAAAGTAATTATTTCTGGTATTAGATCTCTTTTTAATCTTGTTGCATCCAAAATATCTCCAACTATTACAATTACTTTATCAAGTCCACACCATTCATAATTTAGAGTATGCGAATAAAGTATTTGATTTTCTGGTTCATTCAAGTCTAAATTTAAAAATGTTTCAAGCTCGGGATCACGTAATGTTTTACTTCCAGAATCATGACCTGATTTTTTTCTTATTACACCTAAAACATCACGTAAAGTTATTATTAAAGTATCAATATCACCGTGAACATCAGAAAATGTTCCTATTTCACTGGGTAAATATGGATGTATTGTATTAATTTGTGTCATTAATTTATATTAAATTAGATATTTTTCTAATATAAAATAAATTTGCTTTGTTCCATTTAATTAAAAATTAAAATTTATTTTACCAATACTGAAATAAATTTGTTTTGTTCCATTTCATATTTTTCCTTTGATGCTTTTAATAACTTTTCCATATCATCTTTTGACTTATCAAAAAGATTTTTTGATGGAGGGTAAAAATTACTTACCCACCATTTAGTAGCTTCTATTTGTTTTTCTCTATGAGAATGATATTTTTCACCAAAATAATTATTTTCTTTAATATATTTTACAATTTCATTAATCATAATTTGTTGGGTATTCGCAATTTTTATGTTCATAAATTTAAATTTATCTAAATAACCAGCAGGTAAATCCATATCAGGATAAATATCATAGACAAATTTATTTGAATTCATTTGTTCTAACACTTTTTCAAGTGAACCAACTTTTGTATTTAATAATGCAGAATCTTTCTTTTGGTCATATTTAAAGCCCTTGCAAATAATATATTTTTCAGAATTCGATGCGCGGGAAAAATAAGGTTTGTAAATATAAACTTTTTCATAAAAACTGGATAATAAGTAAATCATTTTAATTGAAGTAATTGTAAATGTTTCAAATAATTTAAGAACAAATGAACCATCTTTTGCTTGTACTCTAAGTGCAGCAACTATTTCACCTAAAATTAATTGATATCCTTCTTGTTCTTGATAATTTTCATCATCCCAATCAAAACCACCATCAGCAGTTACAAGGTCGGCATATGTTTTTGATTTTTCAATATCTTTTTTAAATATACTAACTGTTTTTACTTGAGTAATATCACCATTTGATTTACCGGTATTTGATTTTGCTTCTTTGGTACTAACTGTTTCGTGAATATTAATTAATCCAGGAGTATGAGAATTATAAAACCCTAAAAATTGTTTGCCCATTTCAATGTATTTGCCTTTTTCAGGATGAATAGTTACACCAAATATTTTATCTTGTGAAACACCAGGACCAAGTTTTTCCCTGTAATTAATGACAGCTTGAATAAATGCTCCGGGTCCTTCCGCAAGTGCTGCATAAGTTAATTCTTTTTTATCAGCAACTCCAAATAAAAATAAAATTTCCCACATTTTATAAAATGCTCTAGATAGGATTTCAGGAGCTTCTTCTTTTATGCCTAAATAAGTTTTTGTTAAGTTTTTAAGTGAATCTTCATAATTAGCTACCACATGCTCAAAAGGGTTAATCACATAATAAAACTTGTTTTTGGTTTGTAAATTATTAGTTATACTCATAGCATTTTTAGTACGATGCAAAAAATTATGAAAGCCGAGACTAGTTAATGGCATATTAATAGTTGAACTTAAAATTAAATTATCTGACTTGGATTTGTCTAAAATATCAGATTTTCCAGATTCTAACTCGAATATGAATGGTTGGTACATTATTAATAAAGAGAAGTTATCTATATATATTTTTTCTATCAATTTTTTCTAATTTAAACAATTCTTAATATAAAAAAATTGCACTAAATAATTTATAGACTAATAACCATTTAATTTAATGATTACTAATTTAAATGACTTTGTATTAGACTATATAAAAACAAATAACATTACAATTGGACCTAAAACTGATATAACTAAAATAAGATATGATATATGTAAAGAATTTGTTAAACTTGGTCGTATTTTTAATCTTGAAGCATTTAATCATAAATTATATCCAGTTGTATCTAGTTCACGAGGTAGACCACAAATTTCGTGGTCAGAATGTGCACACCATAATTGTTCAAAATGTTTTAATACACGTTCAGACCTTCGCGAACATTTAACAAAATTAAATACATATACACCATTTTATTCTCAGTCTCATGAAATTATACCAGGAGAAAAAAAATATAATTATTCTAATGGAAAATTTTATTGTTTAAGTCCATTGTGTGAATTTAAAACTTCAGATGAAAAACTTATGCACCAACATTTTAAATTACTTGGAATTGCTCCATATTTTAAAGTTGGTGATGAAATTACTCCTGAAGAATATTATAAATTTTATATAGATACAAACCAAGTTATTTCCCCATATACAAACTTTACAAAGTTAGCCGAAGTAATTGATATTATTTTGGCACATGGACTTAAATATAATAATGAAGATGTTTGTTGTTGTTGTTTAACAGCAAAACCAAATATAATTTTTACTTCTTGTTCTCATAAAGTTCTATGTGGGGATTGTATGGGCAAAATGAGCAATAAAAGGTGTCCTGTTTGTAAAAAAAATTCAACAACATATTTAAAAATAGATACTAGTTTAGGATTTTATCATCCAAATGTTACTAAAAAACCCCTAACAAGTCAAACCACTGAAGCAAATAAAGAACCAAGTGTGTAAAAATTAACATTTAGATAAAATAAATTTTATTCATGGGTAAAAATAACCCGATAGCATTTATAACCATTATGTGTTTCTTCAACTATTTCTTTAAATTTTGTATATGTACCTAAAGTTTCACGCCATTCACCACAAGTGTTTCCAGCTTTGGCAATTAAAGAAGAAATAACTTCAGTGTTATCTTGTTCGATATCCATTAAATTTTCCATTTTACATGGCCAAGGTTTAAATTGATAATCATTATAAAACATATAAATATTATCATAAACTTGATTAAATGTTTGTGACTTTTTACTTAATTTAATATATCTAAAAGAGGTTTGTTGAGGATTTACCGGACATTTTATAAACTCGTAATTTTTAGTTGAACCTTTAAACTGTGTTGAACCATGTTTAATAGGTTCAAAATCAACTGTTTGATTATCTTCAATCCATAAAATAACATTATTATTTTTAACTGAAAATCTCATTTTATTATTAAATATATTCATTAAGTTAAACACATTATAAATAAAAAGTTGCAAATTCAAATTTTATTTGTAATTACACTTTTTTCACTAAAAAATGGGACAAAATTACTTTGAGTTAGATGTATTTAATAATTCAGAATCATAAGATACTTTAGGAATTAATTTATAGTCTTTGTAAAATGTTGAAACAAATTGTTCTGAATCATAAACTGTAATTCCGTTTAGTTTATCCATTAAGGGTTTTAGTACACGAATTGCACCATCTTTACCGTCTAATGGTTTGGTTTTATCATTTGTAACTCCTGTAACAAATCCTGGGTCGGCATTATACGCCATAAAATTATCAGGTAGACCTATTCGCACTCTATCAATTAAATTATCCATTGCAATTTTATTCATTCCTGTTATAATATGGGTATCGGTTTTATGATAAGCTTCAGTTGAACTAACATTAATTAAATAATGTGGTTCATCAAGACTTGTTTTTACCCAATGGTCAAGTACTTTTTGAAATATAATAGTTGGTGCTATTTGATTTACCATGTTAGCTTCAAGAATTTCACCAGTATCAGTTTCAATTAAATTTTGTGTCCATTGGGTTTTCCAACCTCTGTCTTCACCAATATTTCCGTGCGTGTTTATATGAATTTTATTATCGGCCATAAATGTACCTAGTTCGGGTGTCATTGCAATTTGGTCCATTTGTTCAAGATGATTTTCAAGCTCATTAGCTTTTTTATAATAAGTTGGAGACTGTCGTACTGTTTGAAATGCATTTGAAATAAATGTATTAATTTGATAAGTTTTTAATTGCTCAACCAGTTCAAAAACTTGTGTCAAGTTAGTAAAATCACAACGTAATATATGAATTCGGTCAGACCAAGAAGAATAATCCGGTTCTGATATAAAATTTAATCGCGCACAATTTGGAAAACGTGTTGAACCAACAACAAATCCACCATTACGTAAAATTTCCAAAGCAATTGAATATCCAACTGTATGTCTGCACCCTGAAATATAAGCTCTTATTGTTTCCATTGGTGCTTTGTATGTGCGAAACGAATGATTTAAAACACCGCATGAATAACACATTTCAGTTTTATCTGCAAAATAACAAGCTTTACTATGGGGCTTTCTACACATATAACACAAGTGTTTTAAATCTGAAAATTCCAAATCAAAGTTTGTTAAATCAGTGAATTTTTCTACTTGTCCAAGTCGTTGATAATTTAATAGTGTGCAATAAATTTTCCCATCTTGCCAAAAAAATTCTTTATTTGATTTTTTCAAAACAGTTGTGGGTTTAATTTTTTTTCTTACATTATTAAATCCAATTGCAAACACTCTTTCGCTTGATATATGCCCAGAATTTGGTATTTTCCAATTTGCTTGATAATTTGAATTAAATGCCTCCAAATTAAAGTTAAATGTTGAAGAAAAAAAGTTTGAAATGTCAATTAGGTTTTTATAATTTCCGTGAATTAAATTTGCAATTATTGGTTGGGTTAAATAATGGGATAAAAAGTTATGGGACAAATAAAGTGGTAAAAACCAATTAATATCCATATATTTTGACATATAAGATAATTTATCTAAATTTGCTGAAACAAATTTATGTCTATGCTTTTCTGGTGTATTGTGGTAATCTTGATACAGTGTAAATTCATCATCAGTAGATAACTTTATCTGATTTATACCATAAGATTCTTCCAAAGGTTTATATACTGTTAACATTAATAATTAATTGTATAATCCAATAATAAAAACCAATATCAATTTTTTACACCTTAAAATAAAGCTAAATAAAAAAACTTGTTTTATAATAATTAAATTCCATACTTTATATCCACATCACCATTTGGTTTAAGATTAATAATAAATGATGTGTTCATAACATACTTTTTAGCGTTATAATCAAAATTTTGTGTAATTGTTTTAAGTGAAGGTGCAACAACATTAAATTGGTCGCATTTGGTAATATCAAATGAATTTGTCACATCCAACTTACCGAATACTGTAAAAAATTTATCACGCCCTCTATCATTATACATAATACAATTATTTAATTCTTTCAACACATTGTAACACATATATGCATTACCCTTACTATTTATTCCACCCTTCCATTTTATTTCATTTGTCATTGGAATATAATTAATAAGTATATAAACAAATTCCTCTTCAATTTTTTTATTTATTCAGGCTTTCCAATTGTCCCAGTAAGCAAAGCACGAACCACATGATTGGGAATAAACTTATGGAATTCAATTGTTGGTAATCCTGGTTCAAATTTTTTTTGGATTATTTCCGCTAGTGGTTTTGTCACAACATTGGATAACCCTTGTTTATCAACCGAATCATATTTACTTGGTGTTCTCATTAAAAATGGTAGTGGTTTGAGTAATTGGATTTTATAAGTAGATTCAATTGCACTAATTGCTTCTGGTGTTAGTTTATCTGAAATTATCTCAATAACCGGCTTAATAATGTTTTCGCTAATTTCAGTCATTTGGTTTATATGGTTAATCATTTTAAAAATATATGTGGATTCTTCATTGGAATTAAAAAATTCAATAATAGAATTAAATACTTTTTCTCTAAAATGGGTATATTGTGAAACCAACTCAATTTTTTTGTAAAAGTGTTTCTTTTTTGGTAGCAATAGTAATTGGTCTACACCTACATTTGATAATGTAGATTGGTAAAAATTTTCTTCATTAAAATTAACAAATGACAATGTTTGGTCAAGTTCTTCCATTATTTTTTCTTCTGGGGGAATTTTTGTAAGACCTAATGATTTTAACCATGTTAATACCTCTTCAACAGTAATTCCGATAGACTTGTTTAAAACTGTTTTTTCATAAATTTCCCAAAAATGTGGCACATATTGAATATCAAAATTATCAACACAACACATATAAAAACTAACGCCGTGTGCCTCCGAATAATATTTATATAAAATTTTCCCTACTTCTTTTAATATTTTACTATAAATGGTTTTAAAATTCATTTCAGCAACAGGATAATCAACTGATAATAAACCAGTAATTTGATAAATATTAAGTTTTTTTAAATTATCAACAATTGGAACATGATGTCCTTCATTAATTTCCACAATAATTTTTTTCTTATATTCAATTTGTGTATCAGTTAAGTCGGCTTGTTTATTAGACATCAGGGTTTTTTCAATTTGTTTTTTATCAACCTGCGAATAATATACTTTGTCATCCAGTTGCAAATCCAAACATAAATCATTAAACCTTACATTACAACTTTCATAAATATTTAAATTCATTCTAACCATTTTTTCAATGTGAAAGTTAAAAAATAACTTGGATTTAAAATTACACAACAATTCATCAGACAGTAAAAGTATATTAAACTATATTAAACTATTTAAAGAATAATCGTATAATATTATTTAATGAAAGCTAAAGAAGTTATGAAATTATTGGATATTTCTCGGTCCACTTTATTTAATTACACCCGAGATGGTAAAATTAAAGTTACACAATTAGACAACGGTTATTATGATTATGATGAAGATTCTATTTTTAAAATTATTAAAAAAGATTCCAGAATTAATGTTATTTATTCAAGAGTATCCACTTATAAACAAAAAACCGATCTTGAAAACCAAATTAATAAAATTAATACTTATTGTCAATCTAAAAATATTCCAATTAATAAAACTTATTCTGACATTAATTCTGGCTTGGATTTGGATAGAACCGGTTTTAATAGTCTTATGGATGATGTTATTGACTTAAAAATTAAAAATATTTATATTACACACAAAGACAGACTTACTAGAATGTCATTTAAAACTATTCAACATTTATTTAGTAAATATGGAACTAATATTGTTATTATTAGTAATAATAAACAGCCAAGTAACACAACTAACGATAACGAAATATTTGAAGAGCTTATTAGCTTAATGCATGTTTTCTCTACTACAATGTATTCTAATAGACGAAAAAATAAAATTAATATTTTTAAAACCGATATAGAAAACTTTATTTCCGCAGATTAAAAATATATTTTCATTTAAAGATTGAGTTATTATAGTTTATAATAAAATGAACAATAATAAACCAAAAGTTAAACTTAAAACTATACAATTTGTTATAGATAAAAAACACCAAAATATTTTAGCTGATATGACAACTATTTCTAAAAACATATTTAATTGTTGTATCTATTCAAACAATATTTTTTACTTATTTAAAAATCAAGCCTATCAAGAACTATATGAGTTTTTAAAAACAATTAAAAATTCCGACTTAAGTAAACCCAACAAAAAAATACTAATTAACTTAGATAACAGAAATATTATGTTACAAAAATTAAAATACTATTATGATTTTTATAATACAAATCATCAAATAGTTATAGCTAATAATAAAATTATTTATGAATACATAAAATCCAAAGCAACTAATTTAATATTAACTAGTGCAAACATAGAAGATTTTTATAAAACAACAACTAATGATCTCGAACATTTAGTTAACTATAATCAAACAAATAAAAATTATGTGTTTATTGATATAGTTGACAGAATCATCAAATCTTTTTATAATAAAACATATTTTAAAACAAAAAAACAAATGATAAAAAAAATACCGTTTACATATAATTCAGAACAGCTTAAAACAGATATTGAAAATAATTTTTATTATTATGATAACAAAAAACAAGTAAACTATAAGAAAAAGCTAAAGGAAAAGTTTAAAATTGAGCTTATTAGCGAACAGTATTTATTTAAATTATTTGTTTATGAGTATTGCTTAGGTACGAATAAAGAAAAACTTCCAGCTGATGTTACTTTAAATTTAATTGATAAATATTCGGAAGCAATAACAAGTTATTATGGACTTATAAATAAAAAAATATCTGCAAACAAACCAAAATATTTAAATAAAGATGAAAAATTTAATTTATATTATTTTACATCATCTTTTAAAATACAAGCCAATACAGCTAGGTTAACGGTTGGAGAACATATAGCCGAAAATTATAATAAGTATAATGGTAATTTATTAAAAATAACAAAAAGAAAATATTGCCATAAACATAACATATGTTTAAGTATAAAAAATAAAATTAAAAAAAATTATATTAAAACATCAAACGGATATATTAATAAATGCGAAGTTATAGATGGTTATTATTTAAATTTAAAACTACCAACTGTTTTAAAAAATAAAAAAATAAAACAAATAGAAATAATACCTTACGGAAATATATTTACTTGTCATGTTACTTTAGAAGAACCAAATAATGATGAAGAAGTAAATGAACCTGTAACATATTTAAATTCTATATCAATTGACACAGGTATGAAAAACCTGCTAACAATATACAATCCAACGGGTGACCAGTATATAATAAAAGGCGGAAAAATAAAAGCCATAAATGAATTTTATAATAAAAAAATAAGTGAACTACAATCACAAAATGCAAAAACATTAAACTTACATAAGTTTAATAGACTTTATTCGTTATTAGTCGAACGAAAGAACAAACTTAATGGGTTAATAAACT
>JACCDT010960056.1_pt1 | contig 21057 bp, 20 predicted proteins | sample 7446291 | NCBI WGS metagenome assembly JACCDT01 (sample SAMN15323446, study PRJNA562643) | freshwater metagenome | isolation source: river surface water | place: USA:Blue River Watershed | collected 2017-08-17 | reverse complement strand
GGCCGACTTCGTGGCCGACCAAACCCAAGCGGCAGACTACGTGGGACTGTTTGCCGTGACCGCAGGCCTAGGCGCAGAGAAGCAAGAAAAGCGTTTCATCGACGCGCATGACGACTACTCCGCCATTTTGTTCAAAGCCTTGGCCGACCGTTTGGCCGAAGCCTTTGCCGAGTGCATGCATCACCGCGTGCGTACCGACTTGTGGGGCTACGCCGCAGACGAGGCGTTGAGTAACGAAGACCTGATCAAGGAAAAATACCAAGGCATTCGCCCCGCGCCTGGCTACCCTGCGTGCCCCGATCACAGCGCCAAGCAAGACATGTTTGCCTTGCTGCAATGCGACGACATCGACATGGGCCTGACCAGCAGCTTGGCCATGACACCAGCCGCGAGCGTGAGCGGTTTTTACTTGGCCCACCCTGATGCGACTTACTTCAACGTAGGTCGTATTGGCGAAGACCAAGTGCACGACTTGGCCCAACGCCAAGGTGTGGCGGTGAAAGACCTAGAGCGGTTGCTGGCGCCGAATCTGTAATCAAGGTGGATTGCTCTGCGTGATAAGGCCCGCAACACGCGGGCCTTTTTCTTCAGTGAAGGTTGATGTTCAGAGTTGAGTTTTTTGCGCCAGCCACAGCGCAGCCACGCCCACCACGCTAGCCGCCAACATCACCCACAAGCCCACGGTGTAGCCCGCTTCAGCCGACCACAGCAGCCCCATCAGCCACGGGGCTGCCGCACGAGCCAAGGCCATGGGTAACCCCAGCAAACCGTTCAAGCTGCCCATGTGTTCGCGGCTCACGTATTGCGCCATCACCGTGCCTTTGACGATGGTGAGCATGCCGTTGCCCAATCCATAAAACACCACAAACAAGATGCCCCATAGTCCGTGGCCTGCGCCAATGAGCAGCGTTAAAAACCCGAGTGGGATGAGCCAGGTGACCCAGCGGTTGGTGACATGCACATCCAGGCGGTGCTCGGTCATATACAAAGCGAAACGGCCCATCACTTGCAGCACGCCAATGCTGGCGGGCACAGCAATGACCCATGATTCGGCCATGCCACTTTCGCGCAGCAAGCTCACCATGTGGGCAGGTAGGGCCGAGGTCACGCCCATGAGTAGCACCACAAATGTGGCCAACAACCAAAACTGAGGGTGACGCACGAACTCCCAAAGTGTGGCGTTGTCTGCGTGCGTGGATGCCAACACTGGACGTTGTGGTGCGTGTTGTAACAGCAGCCAGTGCACGGGCACACACACCAGCAGGTGCATGGTGGCCAATACCCACATCGCATCGCGCCAACCCAATGCCTCAATGAGCCACGCGACGAGTGGAATAAACACAGTGCTGGCTAAGCCGCCTAAAAACGTGAGGATGATGATGGCGCGTCTAAAGTGTTGTGGAAACCTTCGCGTCAGCACCGCAAACGCAGGGGGGTACAAGGTGCCAGCCAGGCCGACCCCTAACAATGTCCACGCGGCATAAAACGCAAAGACGGTGGTGATTTGGCTGTTTAACACAAATGCCAATGCCACCAGCAGGGAGCCCCCCGTCATGACCACCCGCTCATGGCCTCGGTCAATCCAGCGTCCTACGGGAAAAGCTAGGACACCTTCGGCCAACAACATCAAGCTGAATCCCAGCGATGATTCGGCGCGGCTCATGCCTAAGGCAAGTTCAAGGGGTGCCATGAACAACGCGAAACCATAAAAGACACTGCCCCAGCTGATGAGTTGCAGCACAGAAAGTGCCCAAACAAAGCGGGCGTCATGGGCGGTAAAGCGGGAATGGGGCATGTGCATTCAATGATACGCAGCCTTCCATGAACAGCGTGACGCCTAGGCGATGCGTGAGGTGCTGGGCGCTTGCGTTCAATGCAGTACGCGCCGGTATTGCAGGGCCTCGGCCACATGGGTCACTTGCACTTGGGCGCTGTTTGCAAGATCAGCAATGCTGCGTGCTACCCGCAGTGCACGGTGTGTGCTGCGGCTGGACCAGCCCAGTTTGGTGGCTGCATTTTGCAAAAACGTGGCTGCGGCCTTCTCCAACCCTATGTGTGCTTCTAACGCTTGGCCTTGCAGTGCTTGGTTTGGCGTGCCTTGTCGAACCATGGCTTTGGCATGTGCGGCCAGACATCGCGCACGCACCGTGGCAGTTGACTCGCCTGGTGTGGCTTGCATCAACACATCCGTGGTCAGGGTGGGGACTTCGACTTGCAAGTCAATGCGGTCTAGCAAGGGCCCGCTGAGTTTGCTTTGGTAACGCGTGACTTGGTCGGGTGTGCAGCGGCACGCTTTGATGGAGGAGCCCAAGTAGCCACAAGGGCAGGGGTTCATCGCGGCGATCAGCTGAAACCGCGCAGGAAATTTAGCCTGCGTGGCTGCGCGTGAGATGGTGATGTGGCCGTTCTCTAAGGGTTCACGCAAAGCTTCTAAGGCACTGCGTTTGACCTCAGCCAATTCATCTAAGAACAACACCCCATGATGTGCCAGCGAAATTTCGCCAGGGCGCGGCGGCGTGCCACCACCGACCAGTGCCACAGACGTGGCCGTGTGATGTGGGCTGCGCGTGGGCCGCTGCATCCATTGGTTCAACTCAAACCTGCCCGCTAGGCTGGCAATGGCTGCACTCTCTAGTGCTTCATCCAATGTCATGTCAGGTAATAAAGCGGCGAAGCGTTGGGCCAACATGGATTTGCCAGTGCCTGGTGGACCCACTAACAAAAGCGAGTGACCGCCAGCAGCCGCAATCTCTAGTGCGCGACGTGGAATGGCTTGGCCCTTGACGTCAGCCAAATCGAGGCCTGTTGACGGTGCAACGGTTTTGAGCGCGGGTGCCTCAATGCGACACCAGCCATCCGTGGTGTGCGTCGTGTGTGTGGTGTCTTGTTCCCGCTGGGCGACTACGCCTTTGAGTTCGGGTTTGGCAAAGTGCGCCACCACATCGCTGAGGTGTTGCGCTCGATAAACCTCGGCGGTGGGCACCAGTGCAGCCTCTTCTGCGCTGCCTGGTGGCAACACCAAACGCGTGCGCACACCCGCACCGCGCAGCGCCAAGCCCATGGCCAATGCACCACGCACGGGCCGTAGTTCGCCCGACAAAGACAGCTCGCCCGCAAACTCGTATTGCGCCATCGCGGCTGCATCCAGTTGTCCGTGCGCGGCCAAGATACATAGAGCAATCGGTAAATCAAAGCGGCCAGAGTCCTTGGGCAAATCCGCAGGCGCGAGGTTGACGGTGATTCGCTTATTCGTCGGGAAATCGAGCCCTGCGTTTTGTATGGCACATCGCACGCGCTCGCGCGCCTCTTTGACTTCGGTATCAGCCAAACCCACCAGCGTGAAATTGGGTAGTCCATTGGCCAAATGCACCTCTACCGTGACGGCAGGCGCTTGCAAGCCCAATAGCGCACGACTGTGAATCAGAGCCAGTGACATACAACTTCCAGTTTCAAGGGTTATCCCCATTGCGGGGCGATTAGTACGAATGAATGCACCAAAGAAGTGCATCAAAATGGTGAAGTAGTCAGACTACTGCATCACTTTGGGTCGTGGTGAGAGTGAAGAGAACACTTTTGTGGACTTTGGCGCTGGCACGGACCCTGCTAAGTAGGTGTATCCCTCTTTTATTTTTCAATGGAGAAAACGATGAACATCAAGTCCAAACTTTTGCTGGCCCTCTTGGCCACATCTTCTGCAGCTTTTGCGCAAACAGCACCAGCTGCGCCAGAAGTGACTTACAACGTGGGCGTGGTCAGCCAATACCGTTACCGCGGTCTGGCTCAAACCAAAGGTGATCCAGCATTGCAAGGTGGTGTGGATTACGCAAACGCCAATGGTTTCTATGCAGGCGCTTGGGGTTCAACCATTAAGTGGATCAAGGATGCAAGCGAAGGCGCAGATTACAAACAACCTAAAGGCTCTTTAGAACTTGATTTGTACGCAGGCTACAAATTTGAAGCTGCAGGTGTTGCGTATGACGTGGGTTATCTGCGATATGAGTACGTTGGCAACACATACAAAGATGCAGCCCCAGCTGCAAACGTGAACGCCAATACAGACGAGGTTTATGGTGCAGCTACCTATGGTGTGTTCACAGCCAAATACTCTCACGCGGTTTCTAATTTGTTTGGTTGGAGCGGTTCACGCAATAGCCATTACGTTGACTTGAGCGCCAACTTTGATTTGGGCAATGGTTACAGCTTGGTACCACACGCTGGTCGTCAAGTCATCGAAGGTGCAAACCACGGCTATAGCTACAACGACTACGCATTGACGCTGAATAAAGATTTGGGCAATGGTTTATCAGCAAGCGTTGCGGCTATTGCTACAAGCGGTAAAAAAGAAGTCTTTGAAACAACTTCGAAGTCTCTGTACAACACTGCCAAAGACGCAGTGGTCGTTGGCGTCAAGTACAGCTTCTAAGCAAAGCTAACTGTCTTCTCTAGGAGCAACCATGAAACTCATCACCGCCATCATCAAGCCGTTCAAGCTGGACGAGGTCCGCGAGGCCCTCTCTCAAATTGGCGTGCAAGGCATCACTGTTACTGAAGTCAAAGGCTTTGGCCGTCAGAAAGGCCACACCGAGCTGTATCGCGGTGCTGAGTACGTGGTTGACTTCTTGCCAAAGGTCAAGATCGAAGCGGCGGTTGACGCTGAACACGTCGACCGCGCGATTGAAGCCATCGAAGGTTCTGCACGCACCGGAAAAATCGGCGACGGCAAGATTTTTGTTTACGACCTCGAACAAGTCGTCCGCATCCGTACCGGTGAAACCGGTCCAGAAGCGCTTTAAGAAAGAAGACCATCATGAAAAAATTCTTAGCCTCATTGGCCATTGGGTTTGGCCTGCTATTCGGTGGCACTGCTGCCATGGCGCAAACAGCCCCCACGGCTGATGTCAAAGTCACAGCACCTGCAGCCGCTCCCGCTGCAGCGACTGCTGCAGAAGCCGCAGCCCCAGCTGCTGTGCCAAACAAAGGCGATACCGCCTTTATGACGATTTCAACCGTATTGGTCATCTTGATGACCATCCCTGGCTTGGCCTTGTTCTACGGCGGCTTGGTTCGCAGCAAGAACATGTTGTCTGTGTTGATGCAAGTCTTTGTGGTCAGCTCCGCTATCTATGTGTTGTGGGTCATTTATGGCTACACCGTGGCGTTTAGCGGCGGCTCACCGTTCTATGGCGGCTTCGACAAGTTGTTCCTCAAAGGCATCACGCCTGACTCGATTGCTGCCACGTTCAGCAAGGGTGTTGTGATTCCTGAGTTCACCTTCGCAGCCTTCCAAGCCACATTCGCGGCCATCACTTGCACTTTGATCGTGGGCTCATTCGCTGAGCGCGCCAAGTTCTCTGCTGTGTTGTTGTTCTGCGTGTTGTGGTTCACCTTCAGCTACTTGCCAGTGGCCCACATGGTTTGGTATTGGGACGGCCCAGACGCCATCACAGACGCTGCTTCTTTGGAAACTGTGACTGCCGCTGCTGGCTGGTTGTGGGCTAAGGGTGCGTTGGACTTCGCTGGCGGTACGGTGGTGCACATCAACGCTGCGGTGGCTGGCTTGGTCGGTGCTTATGTGATTGGCAAGCGCGTGGGTTACGGCAAAGAGTCGATGGCCCCTCACAGCTTGACATTGACCATGGTTGGCGCATCGCTCTTGTGGGTGGGTTGGTTCGGTTTCAATGCTGGCTCCAACCTCGAAGCCAACGGTGTTGCAGCCCTCGCTTTCGTGAACACCTTGGTGGCAACTGCTGCTGCAACCCTGGCGTGGATTACTGGCGAAGCATTGGCCAAAGGCAAAGCTTCTATGTTGGGCGCTGCCTCTGGTGCAGTGGCTGGCTTGGTGGCGATTACCCCAGCTTGCGGTTTCGTGGGCCCCATGGGTGCCATCGTCATCGGCTTCGCAGGTGGTTTCTTGGGCCTGTGGGGTGTGAACGGTCTGAAGCGCCTGTTGGGTGCTGATGACTCACTCGATGTGTTCGGCGTGCACGGTGTCTGCGGTATCGTGGGTGCTTTGTTGACGGGCGTGTTTGCAGCTCCTTCACTCGGCGGTACAGGTGTGTTTGACTATGTGGCGAACGCGGTGAACCCTGAGTACTCGATCGTGGATCAAGTGATCATCCAAGCAACGGCTGTGGGTACCACCATCCTCTGGTCTGCTGTGGTCTCTATCGTGGCCTACAAACTGGTGGACATCGTGTTGGGTCTGCGTGTGACGGAAGAAGAAGAGCGCGAAGGCCTCGACATCAGCTCACACGGCGAGACAGCCTACCACCGTTAATTTTCAAGTTCTTCAAGGTTTCCTTGGACTTTACAGCCCGCCTCACGGCGGGCTTTTTTATGGGTGTTGGGTTTTTGATTTTGGTATGTCGCTTGTGTGGCACGTACAAACGTTTTTTGACGGGGCTGTGCAAAAAATTCAAAACCTGTGTCGGACCTAGCGGCTACCATGTTGGCCATGCAAGACATCCTGCAACATTTCACAGACCGCATTCTCCAAGCCTCTAAAACGGGTCAGCCTCTGCGCTTTCGCGGCGGCGGCACGAAAGACTTTTTAGGCCAATCTCTGCAAGGTGAGGTGTTAGATACCACGCCCTACAGCGGCATCTTGAGCTATGAGCCGAGTGAGTTGGTCATCACGGTCCGATGCGGAACATCCTTGGCAGAGGTGGAAGCCGCCTTGGCGCAAAAAGGCCAGTGCTTTGCATTTGAGCCACCGCACTTTGGCAAAGGTGCCACGATCGGAGGCATGGTGGCCGCTGGTTTGAGTGGCCCCGCACGCGCCAGTGTCGGCTCGGTCCGCGATTTCGTGCTCGGCGCACGCGTGATCAATGGCAAAGGCGAACACCTTACTTTTGGTGGTCAAGTGATGAAGAACGTGGCGGGCTACGACGTGTCACGTTTGCTGGCAGGAAGCTGGGGACAGCTGGGTTTGATTACCGAAGTGTCTTTGAAAGTGTTGCCCGTCGCCCCAGGTGAGGCCACCTTGGTGTGCGCGGGTGTTAGCCAAGCGCAAGCGTTGAAACTCATCAACCAATGGGGTGGCCAGCCCTTGCCTTTGAATGCCAGCGCCTGGGTGCACGACATCACGGCATCACCCGCACAAGACTATTTCTTTGTACGTCTGCGTGGCGCTGTGGCCGCAGTTGACGCGGCCATGGTCAAGATGAGTGCCGAGGTAAAAGCCTTAGGCGCACAAGTCACCTTCATGGACCGTGCACAGGCCGAAGCCGATTGGCAGGCCAGTGGCGAGCAAACTCTAGATTTTTTCAAAGCGCCTACTGAGCAAGACTGCTTGTGGCGCTTGAGCGTGCCGCAAACTGCGCCTGTGTTGGATGTGCGAGTCCACGGTGCTGCGTGCGCGCAATACGTCGAATGGCATGGCGCACAGCGTTGGCTGTGGGCCCCAGCCAGCGCTGCGACCCAAGTGCGCGAAGCCGCAGTGAAAGTGGGCGGCCACGCCACCTTGTTTCGCACCAGCGCCGCCAGCCAACAAACTTTGGGCGATGTGGACAAGCAAGCGGGCGTGTACACGCCACTCAACGCCGTGCAACAACGCATCCAAAACGAACTCAAAAAACAGTTTGACCCAGCGGGTGTCCTTAACCCTGGTCGCGCTTAAAACTCAGAGCCCCACATGCAAACCAACCTGGCCCCTCAATACATCGGTACGCCCGAAGGCGAACAAGCCGAAGCCATTTTGCGCAAGTGCGTGCATTGCGGTTTTTGTACCGCGACGTGCCCCACCTATCAGCTGCTGGGCGATGAGCTAGACGGCCCACGCGGACGCATCTATTTGATGAAGCAAGTGTTCGAAGGTGCCACGCCCACGCGTGCCACGCAACAACACTTGGACCGTTGCCTGACTTGCCGCAACTGCGAAAGCACCTGCCCCAGTGGCGTGCAATACGGCCACTTGGTGGATGTGGGCCGCAAAGTGGTGGACGCGCAAGTGCAGCGCCCCATGGGTGAGCGTTTCATGCGCTGGGCCTTGAAAGAAGGCTTAACTTCTGCCGCATTTGCGCCCGCCATGAAACTGGGCCAAGCCGTGCGCGGCGTGTTGCCTGCCGCACTCAAAGCCAAAGTGCCAGCGCCTCAAACGGCGGAGCGCAATGGTGTGGTGTGGCCCAAGGCACAACACGCTCGCAAAGTGCTCATGCTGGCAGGCTGTGTGCAGCCCGCGATGCTGCCCAACATCAACACCGCGACGGCACGGGTGTTAGATGCGGCTGGGATACAAACCATCGTCGCCCCCAAAGCGGGCTGTTGCGGTGCAGTGAAATTTCACTTGAATGACCAAGACGGCAGCCTCGTGCAAATTCGCGCCAACATCGACGCATGGTGGCCGTTTGTCGAACAAGGCGTGGAGGCCATTGTGATGAACGCTTCAGGCTGCGGCGTCATGGTCAAAGACTACGGCCATGTGCTCAAAGACGATGCCGCTTATGCGGCCAAAGCCAAGCGCATCAGCGAACTCACGCAAGACTTGAGTGAGTTGCTGCCAGACTTAGTACCTGTTCTCAAACCCAAACTCAACGCTGCGGCAGTAGCCGCCGCAGGCACTCAGGCCTATCACCCTCCATGCACGTTGCAGCATGGTCAAAAACTCAAAGGCGGCGTGGAGCAACACATGGCGGCGTTGGGCTTTTCTATTCAAGTGGCCAACAGCGAATCACATCTGTGCTGCGGCTCTGCGGGCACTTACAGCGTGCTCAATCCAGAGATTAGCTACACCTTGCGTGATCGCAAGCTGGGTCACATTGATGCACTCCAACCCAAAGCCATCTTGAGCGCCAACGTGGGTTGCATCACCCATTTGCAAAGCGGCACCGAGGTGCCAGTGAAGCATTGGGTGGAAGTGCTGGATGCAGCGTTGAATTAAGCGGCCAACGCCGCTTCAATATCACCCGCTAGCTTGGCTGGCGCATCCATCGACGCGTAGCGCTTGAGCACGCGCCCGTCTTTGCCCACCAAGAACTTGGTGAAGTTCCATTTGATGGCCTCGCTGCCCAGCAGGCCCGGCGCTTCTGACTTGAGCCACTTGAACAGTGGGTGTGCGTTGTCGCCGTTGACGTCGATCTTTTCCATCATGGCAAAGCTCACGCCGTAGTTGCGTTGGCAAAACGCGCCGATTTCTTCATTGGTACCCGAGTCTTGTGCGCCAAACTGGTTGCAAGGAAACCCGATGACAGCCAGGCCTTGAGCGCCATAGGCTTTGTGTAGGGCTTCCAAGCCTTCAAATTGCGGTGTAAATCCGCACGCACTGGCGGTGTTCACGATGAGCAGTACTTGACCCTGCAGATCAGCGAATGACAGGGGTGTGCCGTCAATGCGGTTGGCAGTCAAGTCTTTGAGCGTGGTCATGGTGCGGTGTCCTTCGGTGTGTGTGCTTGCGAGGCTAACAATGCAGCCAACACAATCATGCCGCCGCCCAAGCCAATGCGCCACGAGAGCGCGGATGCCCCTAGTGCAACTGAGGACACACTGGCAAACACCACTTCAGACATCATCACCATGGCGGTGGTGTGCGCACTCAAACGGGCTGCGCCATATTGCAGTGTGAAGTTCGATACCAAGAAAGCCGCGCTTAGCCCCACCACATAGGGGGCCCAAGTGGTGAGGGCTTGCACCGCCGATAGATCAAAGCCATTCAACGACACCCCTGTCACCGCAGGAACCACGCCCACGAAGGTCGCAAGTGCGGCACACACGGCAGCCATCACAGCACCGCCCCCAAACATGGCCATCATGCGTGACGACTCTGGCGTGTGCTGCAAACGCAGCAGCCAAATGTTGGTGAGTGCAAAGCTCAAGCCCGCTAACAAGGCCAGTATGTCTGGCAAGTCTTGCGGCAGTGGCCAAGGCGATTCGGGGGTTTTCAGGACCAGTACCACCCCCAATAGCGCAAGGCTCAAGCGCATCAATGCACCGCGCGTGGGACGCTCGCCCAGCATCCACCACGCCAACAGCAACGCCCAGGTGGGCATGAGATAAAACAGCAACACCACGCGCACCACATCACCAGTGGTGACCGCCCAGTTAAAACCAATGTTGGTCAGACCAGAGGCGGCCATGAGCCACCAGAGTTGTGGGTGTTGTTTGAAGTGTCGCCAGCCTTGCGGGCTGATGGCCATCAGCACGACGGTGGCCAGTGCAAACACAGCAGCCGTGGCCCACAAGGGATGTAGGCCGTGTGCATGAAGTTGGTGAAGTGGCCACCAAGACAGACCCCACACCAGCGCATTCAAAGCCAAAGCCAATACGGCCCATAAAGGTCGAGTTGTCATCGCGCGGGTGGGCACGGCTTAGCCGTGCAAGTCGTCGTTGCGGGCAATGTGCATCAAGCGCGCCAACTCTTCACGGTGATGCAAGTGGTTGTGTTCGTGCCAGAGTTTGATGAGCCACATCACATAACCCACCAGCACACCAAAGGCGGTGATGGCGCCGAACGCGCTCATGCCCATGCCAGTGCTGAAGGTGTACAAAAAGCCGAGGCCCAAAATGCACAGTTGTTCATTTAGGTTTTGCACCGCAATGGATCGGCCAGCGCCCATGAGGTTGTGGCCACGGTGTTGCAGCAAAGCGTTCATGGGCACGACCAAGAAGCCGCCTAAGCCACCCAAAATAATCAGGAAGGGCACAGCCACCCAAAGGGTGTCGATGAAGTTCATCGCCACCACAAAGCAGCCCATTGCAATACCTAACGGCATCAGACGGGTGGCGTGGTCAAGTTTCATTTTCATGGAAGCGACCACAGCCCCTACGGCCGTTCCAATCGCGACCACACCCACCAAGCTAGACGCTTGTGTGGTGGTGTAGCCCAAAGCGGCAGCGCTCCAGGCCAACACGATGTAGCGCAGGTTGCCGCTCACGCCCCAGAACAAGGTGGTCGTGGCCAATGAAATTTGGCCCAACTTGTCTTGCCACAAGCGCTTATTGCACTCCCAAAAGTCGGGCACAAGCGCCAACAAGTTGCGCGCCATGTTTTTCTCAGGATCCAAGCGCATAGGAATGTAGGCAGCGCCTGTTAGGGGAATGCGCTTGTTAAACCAAGCGGCCAACGCATACAGAGGAATCAACAAGCAAATAGCCGCTTCGGCGGAGGTGTTCACACCTGTCGTGACAAATGGCAAATCAAATGACAACAACCATGCCGACAAGTTGGGGCCTACCAGCTGTCCACCCAACAACACCCCCAAGATGATGGAGGCAATCGTCAAGCCTTCAATCCAGCCATTGGCCTTGACTAACTGCGATGCGGGGAGTAGTTCGGTCAAGATGCCGTATTTCGCGGGCGAGTAAGCCGCTGCACCCAAGCCCACGACGGCGTAAGCCAGCAAGGGATGTACGCCAAACAACATCATCAAACAACCCACCACCTTGATGGTGTTGCTCATGAGCATCACCTCGCCTTTGGGCCGAGAGTCGGCAAACGCACCGACAAATGGCGCGAGCACCACATAAAACAAGGCAAACATGGGCACTAAAGCAGCGCGCTGCCACTCGGGCGCGCCATCTGATTTAAGGAGTTCTACGGCTGTTACAAACAGCGCGTTGTCGGCCAACGAACTGAAAAACTGGGCCGACATGATGGTGTAGAAACCGCGCTTCATGGATAGGTTTGGCAGGCGTGCAGGGGGCTGTAGGCCTGTTGATTCTTCTTTCTTCTTTAACTACCCAAGGTTATATCACGCGGGTGCCACAATATTGGCTATGCCCCGTCCGATTCAAGCCTTTGTTCACACCGACGCTTTGCGTCATAACTTAGCGCGCATGCGTGCCACGGCTCCTGATGCCAGAGTTTGGGCCGTGGTCAAAGCCAATGCATACGGCCATGGCATTGAGCATGTGTTTGAGGGCCTGAGGGCCGCTGATGGCTTTGCTTTGCTCGACCTGGACGAGGCGCAGCGCATACGCAACTTGGGCTGGCGTGGCCCCGTGCTGCTGCTCGAAGGCGTGTTTGAGATGCGAGACCTTGAGCTGTGCTCGCGCCTAGATCTTTGGCATACCGTGCATTGCGACGAACAGATCGACATGCTGAGCGCCCACAAGACACAAATGCCGCACCGCATTTTTCTCAAAATGAACAGCGGCATGAACCGCCTAGGCTTCACGCCTGCACGCTTTCGGTCAGCGTGGACACGCTTGAACCAGTTGCCGCAAGTCGATGAGATTTCCTTGGTCACGCATTTCAGCGATGCCGATGGCCCCAAAGGCATTGCAGAACAAATGCGTGTGTTTGCCAAAACCACCGAGGACTTGCCTGGCGAGCGCACCACTTGCAATAGCGCAGGCTTGCTGCGTCACGCCACGGATGCGGCCGTAGCGGCCGATTGGGTGCGCCCTGGTATTGCGTTGTACGGCAGCGCACCCGATTTCCCAGAGCACAGCATTGCGCAATGGGATTTGCAGCCCACCATGAGTTTGCGCAGTCGCATCATCGCCACGCAAGATTTGCAGGCGGGAGACACCGTAGGCTACGGTTCGTCGTTCACGGCCGATGGACCGATGCGCATTGGCATTGTGGCCTGTGGATACGCCGACGGTTACCCGCGTCATTGCCCTACTGGCACACCCGTGTTGGTGGAAGGCGTGCGCACCCGTACTTTGGGGCGCGTGAGCATGGACATGATTGCGGTAGATCTGACGCCTTGCGCTCAAGCTGGCTTTGGCAGCGAAGTCACGCTGTGGGGTAAGTCCACTGGCGGTGTTGTGCTGCCTATTGATGAAGTGGCCAAAGCTGCGGGCACCGTGGGCTATGAGTTGATGTGTGCCGTGTCGAGCCGCGTAGGGTTCATACAGGACTAAATTGAAACACTGGCTATTTATCCAGTAATATTGGCGCATGGCCAAAGAAAAAACCCAATACACCTGCACCGACTGCGGCGGCATCACCGCCAAGTGGCTGGGCAAATGCCCCAGCTGTAATGCGTGGAACACACTCATTGAGACGGCAGTCGACAGTGGCGGTCCCGCCAAAAACCGCTATGCAGGCATGGCTGCTTTGGCCCCTGCTTCGGAAGTGGCGTTGCTTTCAGACATCGAAGCACAAGACGTGGCACGCACCCCCACAGGCCAAGAAGAACTCGACCGCGTGTTGGGCGGCGGCATGGTGGAAGGGGGTGTGGTGCTGATTGGGGGTGACCCTGGCATCGGTAAATCGACTTTGATTTTGCAGGCCATGGATGGTTTGCAACGCAGCGGCATGAGCACCTTGTATGTGACGGGCGAAGAGTCGGCCTCGCAAGTGGCCCTGCGCTCACGACGCTTGGGGCTAGACAAAGCCCAAGTGCAAGTGTTGGCTGAAACGCAGCTCGAAAAAATACTGGCCACCGTCGACAAACTGCAGCCAGCCGTGGTGGTGATGGACTCCATCCAAACCGTGTATTCCGACCAACTCACCAGCGCCCCTGGCTCTGTCGCCCAAGTGCGTGAATGTGCCTCGCACCTCACACGCATGGCCAAGTCTTCGGGCACGGCCGTGGTGTTGGTGGGCCATGTCACCAAAGAGGGCGCACTCGCTGGCCCGCGTGTGTTGGAGCACATGGTGGACACGGTGTTGTACTTTGAAGGCGACACACATTCCACCTACCGTTTGGTGCGCGCCATCAAAAACCGTTTTGGCGCCGTGAACGAAATTGGCGTGTTTGCCATGACTGAAAAAGGGCTGAAGGGCGTGAGCAACCCGAGCGCGATTTTCTTGAGCCAACACGCCGAGCCTGTGCCTGGCAGCTGTGTGTTGGTCACTCTCGAAGGCACACGTCCCATGCTGGTGGAAATTCAAGCCTTGGTGGACAGTGGTGGCCCCTCACCGCGCCGCTTGAGCGTGGGCTTGGACAGAGATCGTTTGGCCATGCTGCTGGCGGTGTTGCATCGGCATGCGGGTGTGGCGTGTATGGACCAAGATGTGTTTGTCAACGCCGTGGGCGGTGTGCGCATCAGCGAGCCTGCGGCTGACTTGGCGGTGTTGCTGTCGATTCAAAGCAGCCTGCGCGGCAAGCCGTTACCCCAAGGTTTCATTGCCTTTGGCGAAGTTGGCTTGGCTGGTGAAGTGCGCCCTGCGCCGCGTGGGCAAGAGCGTTTGAAAGAGGCTGCCAAGCTGGGATTTACCGTGGCGGTGATTCCTAAAGCGAATGCTCCCAAAAAACCCATCCCAGGCATGACCGTGCATGCGGTTGAGCGGGTGGATGAGGCGATCAGTTTGGTGCGCGAGCTGGGTTAAGCGAAGGTGTCTTTCATCAAGGTGTTAAACCACACGCCCATTTGCGTGTAGTTTCGCGATGAAATATTGGCAGATTCGACGGCCGCACCACCCGAGGTCAAGCCGCCATTGCTGGCCACTTTCATTTGCCCAAGGGATGCATCGTATTGGTACACCGCCGTCAACCAAGACGCTGTGCTTGATGTGATGGGCGAGTAGCAGGCCGAATTCGCAACGGGCGCAGCATCGGGCGAACTTCCGCCTAGCAAGCGAACGATGGCATCTGCACAAATTTTGCCTTCTTGGTTTCCCACATGGCCCGCTTTGGGTAGGCCGCATTGCGCAGCATCGCCAATCACGTGAACGTTTTGCACAGCAGTTGACGCATAGCTCAGTGGATTGACCAAGGCCCAGCGACCATTGCTGCTGTTGTTGAGTCCTGCCGTGGCGAACCAGCCTGCTGTGTCGTTTGCATCAAATACACCGGCGCCAATGCCTGCGGCTCGGTGGGCAGGAATTGGGTTGACGACCTTGGCCGCGATGGTTTGTGTCGCTCCGCTACCAATTGCGTAGGTCACCACTTTGGTGTCCGGGTCGATCTGAATGTTGCGGGCGTTGCTTTGGTATGCAATGACACCTGCATGCACAAAGTCAAAAGCATTTTGAAAAGTGCCGCTCTCCGCTTGAATGTTGGCGTTTTCATCCAAGATGACCACACGGCAATTGCTGCGTCCTGTGCGTTTGAGTAAGTCGGCCACTACACATGCACGCTCATACGGGCCAGGTGGGCAACGGTAAGGGGCCAGAGGAATCGTCATCACAAAGATGTCGCCATTGGCCATGCTGGCAATTTGGTCGGCCAGCAACGTGGTTTGTGCGCCTGCACGCCAAGCATGGGGTGTTTTGGTGTTGTAGTCGTTGACGCTTAAGCCATAGGCTGCCATGAACTCGACACCTGGCGCTACCACCACGCGGTCATATGTCAGAGGTGCACCATTGGCCAGCACGACTTGTTTATTGACGGTGTCTAAGTTCACGACGCGATCTTGTACCAAGCTCACGCCATAGGAAGAATTCAGCACGTCACGCTTGTAGTCCAACGAGGCCATGGTTCTTTGTTGCGTCAGCACCAAATTGCTCATGATGTTGGATGTGTAGCTGGCATCGGTGTCCACTAGCGTCACATTTAACTGTGCCCCACCCCAAAGACGTAAATATTTAGCGGCTGTTGCCCCTGCCATGCCACCCCCGATGATCACCACATGGCCTGATATGCCTGTTTGGGCCAAGGCCAAAGACACGTTGGAATTGACCTCGTGCTCGAAGTCTTCATCGTCATCATTGTCAGCATGGGCCAACCAAGGCGACAGCGTCGCCGCACTTAAACCCAAAGCGGTCAAAAGCCAATTGCGACGGGAGTTTGGTTTGAATGGTGTGTTCATGAAGACGTCCTCATTGCTGCAAATATTGAATGATGGTCAGAAGCTGCGCGCGTGTGTAACCCTGTGCGTGTGCCGCCATGATGTTGCTTGGGCCAGACTTGGTGAGGTAGTCCAATACCTCGTCAGCTTCACCACCGCGAATACGGTCGAAGCCGCCATAACCGCCTGTGCCGTGACACTGAAAACAGTTGGAGGCTAATAGGCGGCCAGTGGTGTTGGTTGCTTGTGTGACCACTGTTTTTCCGCCGTAGCCACGTGTAGCGCGTGAAGCATCGTTGCGATGGCGTTCGAAGTGCGATTTGGCCTGAGTTTCGGTGCGGGTGAAGCCTTGTGGCAAGCGATTGGCAACATCGTTATCTGTGGTTGTATTGCTTGACAGGTCTAGGTTTGAGCCATTGCGTAAACGTCGGCGCGATTCATCGGTGATGCTGATGGCATTTGTGTCAGGATCACCATCGCTGTCAAGCGATTGCAAGGTGCGCAGAATTCGCACGACACGTGCGTCATTGCTGGATGTGGCATCGGTGACCAAATGAAGTGGGGTGACCTTGTCGCCAGTCGGACTGATGGTGCCCAACACCAAGCTGCCGATTTTGAACGTCACACGGTCTCCCGCGCGGTAATAAAAATTGCCGTTGTCATCGGTGGTGCCGCTGTAATTGGGGCCTTCAAACTCTAGTCCAGCAACGTGCGCGTCGATGAATGTGGCAACTTGCATGGCAGAGGATGCTCCCCCGCTGCCACCCCCACCTCCTCCGCAAGCTGTTAACAGCGTTGCCGTTAAAACATGCAGGATAAGCCAGCGAAATTTTGATAAGGCATGTGACATCACAGCTCCGTCTTAAAAAATGAGCCTGAAGTTTGATCGGCGCACATTAAGACAGCCTTAAGACAACCCAAGCCTTCCTTAAGAAAACCCTAAGGCGCGCTCACTAGCATCGGTTTTGAAAGGCACACAACCATGCTTCACAAGTTTTTTGCACTTTTGTTCTTTGCATCGCTTCACGCGATGGCTGCCACACCTGCCGAGTTGCTGGCGGGCTACACCGCGCAAGCGGGGCAAGCTGCCAATGCAGCCAAGGGTGAGGCTTTTTTCAAAGCCAGTCACGGCCAAGAGTGGCAGTGCACCAGTTGTCATGGCAAATTGCCTATGACAGGCGGGCGTCATGCCAGCACCGACAAAGCCATTGAGCCCCTTGCACCCGCAGCCAATGCCAAGCGTTTCACAGATAGCGCCAAAGTTGAAAAGTGGTTTCGCCGCAATTGCAAAGACGTGCTGGCGCGTGAATGCTCGGCTGCGGAAAAGGCCGATGTGTTGGCTTGGCTCATTTCCCTGCGTTGATGGGAGTTGAGATGCATTCACGTTTGACACACCTCATGCGCAGTGCGGTAGCTGCCAGCTTGTTGGCAACTGCACCCGTATGGGCAGACAGCTATAAAGGGCCCACCCCACCCGCTGTGTACACCCAAGAGTGCGGCAGTTGTCACTTGGCTTTTCCGCCCAACTTGTTGCCCAAGGCATCGTGGCAGCGCGTGATGCATGGCCTCGACAAACACTATGGCAGTGATGCCTCGCTGGATGCGGCTACGCAAAAGCAAATTGACACTTGGTTGCAAACCTACGGCGGTCAAGGCAAGCGTGCGCGTGAAGAGCCGCCACAAGACCGCATCACACGCTCAGCATGGTTTGAGCGCAAGCACCGCGAGGTGAGTGTGGCCACGTTCAAGCGCGCCTCTATCAAAAGCCCTGCCAACTGCACGGCGTGCCATCGCGATGCCGCGCAAGGTGACTTTGAAGACGACCGTGTGAGGATTCCCAAATGACCGATAGCGTTTTAATTCCCAGCCATTCAGAGTTGACCCCACCCATAGCCACACAGCGTAAGCCCCTGGTTGACTTGGGTACGCGCATGGCGCACGCCAGCATGGCTTTGGCGTTTCTCATTTCATATGTCACATCCGAGTCGGAGTACTGGCGCTTGGTGCACGTGTACAGCGGCTATAGCTTGGCGGCAGTATTGGCGTTTCGCTTGGTGTGGGGCTGGGTGGGGCCAGCGTCTGCACGTTGGGGGTTCTTGCTGCGTCGTGTGGCCATGTGGCGCGTGTGGCTGAACAAATTCCAGCAGGGCGAATGGCTGAACCGAAATTTTTGGGTAGGGGCCAGCAGCTGGGTGCTGGGCGCTGCGGTGTTGTGCATTTATGTGTTTTGCACGGTGGCCATTGCCAGCGGGTGGGCTACCTACAATGAACTTTTAGGCGATGGTTGGTTGAACGATGCCCTGCAAGAACTGCACGAAGGCTTGGGCAACGCGGCCATGGCTGTGGTGTGTATCCATGTGGGGTTGGTGGTGATGCTGCGCGTCTGGCGCGGCCCACAGGCCCTGCGACCCATGTGGCGAGGCTATGCGAATACTTCTGGCCGAGGATGACGAACTGCTAGGCAGCGGTCTGCGTGCGGGTTTAGACCAGCGCAGTTTTCAGGTGGATTGGGTGCGCGACGGAGTGGCCGCTGAGCGCGAGCTGCTGAGCGCCCAGCATCAAGCGGCGGTGTTGGACATTGGCCTGCCACGCCAAGACGGCCTGGCAGTGTTGAAGGCCGTGCGTGCGCGTGGCATTGACACCCCCGTGTTGGTGTTGACCGCGCGCGATGCTGTGGCCCAGCGCATCGAAGGCCTTAACCTCGGCGCTGACGACTATGTGGTGAAACCTGTGGATTTGGATGAGCTCGCTGCACGTCTACATGCCTTGGTGCGCCGTGCCCACGGCAAAACACAAACCGCACTGCAACTGCGGGATGTGGTGATGGACCCTAGCGCTCGGCAGGTGAGTCGCGGTGGCGAAGTCATCATTCTGTCTACCCGCGAGTTTGATTTGCTGCAAGCTTTGTTGCTCAACGCTGGGCGCGTGTTGTCGCGCGAACAGCTGGAGCAGCACCTGTACCGCTGGGGCCACGAGGTGGAGAGCAACACCATTGAAGTTCACATTCACCACCTGCGTCGAAAGATGGGCGCGGGGCTGATCGACACCGTGCGTGGTGTGGGTTACATCGTCATGCCTTGATGGACGGCTAGAACGTGATGGCACACAAATTTTCATTGCAACAGCGCCTAATCACTCGCACCTTAGGTGGCGTATTGGTGGTGTGGGTCGCCACGGCAGCCTTTGTTTGGTTTGAAGCACAGCATGAAGTGGATGAGCTGTTAGATGCTCACTTGGCGCAATCTGCGGCGTTGTTGGTGGTTCAACAAAACGCCACGCCCGACGATGACGAGCCCTTGCTAGATGCACCCACTTTGCACAAATACGCACACCGCGTGGCCTACCAAGTGTTTGACGAGGGCCGCTTGGTCATGCACTCGCCCAACGTCGCTCACACGCCCATGGCCCAGCACAGGCAAGGGTTTGTGACGCTGACGTTAGCCGACGGCAAATCGTGGCGCATCTTTGCTGCACCTGGTCGAAGCCGTGAAGTACAAATTTATGTGGCTGAGCGTGTGGACAGCCGTGATGAAATTTTGCAGGCGGTGCTGCACGGGTTTTTGCCGCCGCTCACCATTGCGCTGCCGCTGTTACTGATAGGTCTGTGGTGGAATGTGCGCTCAGGTTTGCAGCCTTTGCAGCGTTTGCGCCAAGTGCTGTTGAAGCGCGACACCCAAACGCTAGACCCCGTCAGCCTGCCCGAAACTCCGCAAGAAGTTCAGCCTTTGCTCGACGCACTGAATGATTTGTTGCAACGCTTGGCTCAGCGCATGGAAACCGAGCGCCGCTTCACCGCCGATGCCGCGCATGAGTTACGCACGCCCATTGCCGCCATTCGCGCCCAAGCCCAAGTGGCTCTGAGTTCGGCCACAAACGATGAAGTACGCCAACTTGCGCTGCAAGACACCTTGATCGGTTGTGACCGCGCCTCCCGCGTGGTCGAACAGTTGTTGACTTTGGCGCGTGTAGAAGGCCCGCAAGATTTGGTTTCCGAGCCTTTCCGTCTCGACCAACTGACGCAGCAAATCTTGGCCGATTTGACGCCTGAAGCTTTGCAGCGCGGCCAAACCCTAGAGCTGTTGGCACCCGAGCCCTTACAGATCAGCGGTCAAAGCACCTTGTGGCTGATCTTGTTGCGCAACCTCATCGACAACGCGTTGCGTTACAGCCCCAGCGGGGCAACGGTACGCATCCAGGCGCAACGCTTGGAAGGCGGCCAAATGGAGGTGACTGTGCAAGACAGCGGTCCTGGTTTGTCACCTGATGACTTAGCCCGTTTGGGCGAACGATTTTTTCGCGTACTTGGCACATCGGCCACGGGTAGCGGTTTGGGCTGGTCCATCGTGCGCCACATTGCGGCTTTGCAGCAAATAGATGTTCAGGTGGGCAAGTCATCTGAACTGGGGGGCTTGCAAGTCACCCTGCGCAGCCGTGGCTAACTTGGGGTAGTTTCACGTGGTTCAAGGGCTCGATGACCCCGTTCTCAGCCTGAGACAATAAGCCCATGAACTTTCAAAGATATTTGGTGCCCATTGGTACGGTGGGTTTGACGGCTTGGGCCTGGCAAAGCTGGGGCTGGATGGGCGTTGCCATGGTGGTGACGGGTGGCGTCATGTGGCTGCTGCTGTATTTCACGCGTTTGGTGCAAATCATGAAGCGGGCCAGCAACCGCCCGATTGGCTTTGTAGACAGCGCTGTCATGCTCAATGCCAAGCTCAAAGCGGGTGTGAGCCTGATGCACGTCATCGCCATGACCCGCGCGTTGGGTCAGCTGGAAACCGAGAAGGGCGCTCAGCCTGAGGTGTTCAGCTGGCGTGATGGCAGCCAATCGGTGGTGCGCTGCGTGTTTGTGCAGGGGAAGTTGCAAAGCTGGACGTTGGATCGCCCGTTTCAAGCCACCGACGTCGAGCCTGTGAGTCATGCAGCCAACGACTAGCGTTTTGAATCAGCAGGCGCTGTTCGCGAGCTTTAGCCCCGCTAAAATGAACCACTACGCCGAAACAGGCGACAACAACATCAGTCCAAAGGAAACCCCATGAGCGTCGTGATCCCATCATCCATGTCTGACCGTGACGGCAAAATCTGGATGGACGGCCAGATGGTCGATTGGCGCGATGCCAAGATCCACGTGTTGAGCCACACCCTGCACTATGGTTGCGGCGCGTTTGAGGGCGTGCGTGCCTACAAAACCGAGCAAGGCACAGCCATCTTCCGTTTGCAAGAGCACACCGACCGTCTGTTCAACAGCGCCAAGATCTTGCGCATGAACATTCCGTTCACCAAAGAACAAGTCAATCAAGCGCAGTGCGATGTGGTGCGTGAGAACAAGCTAGAAAGCGGTTACCTGCGTCCCCTGACTTGGATTGGTGACAAAAAATTGGGCGTGAGCCCCAAAGGCAACACCATCCATTTGATGGTGGCGGCTTGGACTTGGGGTGC
>JACCDT010768919.1_pt1 | contig 21075 bp, 19 predicted proteins | sample 7446291 | NCBI WGS metagenome assembly JACCDT01 (sample SAMN15323446, study PRJNA562643) | freshwater metagenome | isolation source: river surface water | place: USA:Blue River Watershed | collected 2017-08-17 | reverse complement strand
GCGCGCCCATTCGCCCATGGGCAAGATTCCCTTCATCGTCACGCCGCAGGGCGCGCTCTCCGAGAGCCAGGCCATCGTGGACTGGCTCGAGCAGGCCTGCCCCGAGCCGGCGCTGCTGCCGGCCGACCCCTTCGAGGCGGCCAAGGTGCGCGAGCTCACCACCTACATCGACTGGCACCTCGAGATCTGCGCGCGCCAGCTCTATCCTTCCGCCTTCTTCGGCGCGCCGCCCCTGTCCGAGGCGAACAAGGACCGCATCCACAAGCAGCTGCAGGCCTCCATCGCCGGCTTCAAGGCGCTGGCCCGTTTCGCGCCCTATGTGGCGGGAGAACAGTTCACCCAGGCCGACCTGGCCGCCTTCGTGAGCCTGCCCCTGGTGGCCCTGGCCACCCGCACCGTCTATGGCGAGGACCTGCTCGAGGCCGGCGGCGTGGACCACCGCGCCTACAGCCGCCTGGTGGGCGAGCGGACCTCTGCGCAGAAGGTGCTGGCCGATCGCAAGGCCGCGACCCAGGCGGCGAAGGCCTGAGTCTCAGGGGGGCGAGGGGCTGGCGGCTTGAAACGGCCGCCGTCATCCCCAGCTACCTGGCATGAGCGACACCCAGCACATCGTCTGCCCCCATTGCCACACCACCAACCGGGTGGCCCGTGCCCACCTGGGCAGCGCGCCCGATTGCGGCGCCTGCAAGCAGCCCCTGTTCACCGGTGCCCCGGCCGCGCTGGATGAGGCGGCCTTCGCGCGTCACGTGGCCCGCAGCGACATTCCGGTGCTGGTGGATTTTTGGGCGCCCTGGTGCGGCCCTTGTCGCATGATGGCGCCGGCGTACCAGCAGGCCGCCGCGCAGCTGGAGCCCCAGGTGCGGGTGGTCAAGGTCGACACCGAGCAGGCGCAGCAGCTGGCGGCCCGCCTCAACATCCGTAGCATCCCGACGCTGGCCCTGTTCAAGGGCGGTCGCGAAGTGGCGCGCCAGCCCGGCGCCTTGACGCGAGCCGACGACATCGTGGCCTGGGCCCGCAGCCACGGCGCCTGAAGCCGGCCCCTGCGGGCGCAGTCGCGCGGCCTGCAACGGCCCATGGCCCAGGCCGTGTGCGCCGTTTCGGCAGGTGCCCTGAGCGGATGTCGGGCCGCTCCCGATAATGGGCCGCATGCCTGTGCCGCCCTCACTTGCCACCCCCGCGATCGATCGACGCCATCTGCTGCGCCTCGCGCTCGCCTCCGCGACCCTGGCGACGCCGGCGGCCCTGATCGGCCTGCCCCGGAAGGCGCATGCCCAGGCCCGCTGGCGCTTCGACCCCTTCGCCCTCGGCGTGGCCAGCGGCTCGCCTGCGGCCGACGGCGTGGTGCTGTGGACGCGGCTGGTCGCGCCCGGCCTGTTCGACTCGCTCGGCACCGAGCCGCTGCCGGTGCGCTGGGAGGTGGCGCACGATGAGGCCTTCTCGCGCCTGGCCGCCAGCGGCCAGGCCCTGGCCACGCCCGAGCTCGCCTTCAGCGTGCACGCCGAGGTGCAGGGCCTGGCGCCCGACCGCTGGTACTTCTATCGCTTCATCTCCGGCGGCGTCACCAGCCCGGTGGGCCGCACCCGCACGCTGCCCGCGCCCGAGGCCCGCGTCGCCCGGCTGCGACTGGCCTATGCCTCCTGCCAGCGCTGGGAGCATGGGCTGTACGGCGCCTACCGCCACATGCGGGAAGAAAACCTCGACCTGGTGCTGTTCCTGGGCGACTACATCTACGAATACCCCAACGCCGCCGCCGCGGTGCGCAATTTCCCGACCCTGGCCACCGTCGTCACCCTGGCCGACTACCGGGAGCGCCACGCCCTGCACCGGGGCGACCCGCTGCTGCAGGCCATGCACGCGGCCTGCCCCTGGATCGTCACCTGGGATGACCATGAAGTGCAGAACGACTACGCCGGCCCGCTGCCCGGCGACGGCCGGCCCTGGGGCCTCAACGGCGCGTCGGATTTCGTCGCCCGGCGGAGCGCCGCCTACCAGGCCTTCTACGAGCACATGCCGCTGCGCGCGGCCGACTTCCTGCGCGGCGCTGGCGTCCAGGGCACGCACCAGGTCATGCTGCCCCGGCGCTACCGCTTCGGCCAGCTGGCCGACCTGGTGATGCTCGACACCCGCCAGTGGCGTGACGCCCAGGTCTGCGGCGACCCGCAGCACCGCAGCGGCATGGTCGATCCCGCCACCTGCCCGGCGCTCGACGATCCGTCCCGCACCCTGCTGGGCGCGGCGCAGGAGCAGTGGTTCGACCAGGCCATGGCCCAGGCGGGCAGCGGCTGGACGGTGATCGGCCAGCAGACCCTGTTCGGCCGGCGGGACGGGCGGGTGGGCTCGGGCGAGCAGGTCTGGAACGACGGCTGGGACGGCTATGGCGCGGCGCGCAGGCGCCTGACCGACAGCCTGCAGCGCCACCGGGTGCGCAGCCCGGTCATGCTGGGGGGCGACGTGCACGAGAACTGGGTGGGCCACGTCAAGGCCGACTACGTGCGGCCCGAGAGCGCGAGTGTGGGCGTGGAGTTCTGCGGCACCAGCATCACCTCACGCTCGGCGGCGGGCGCGATGGCCACGAAGCGGATGGCAGAGAACCCGCACTTCGTCTTTGCGGAGGGCACGCGCCGTGGTTACGGGGTGTGCGAGTTCACCCCGGGCGCGATGCGCACCACCTTGCGGGTGCTGGACGATGCGACGAGGGCAGACGCCCGCGTCGAGACCCTGGCCCGATTTGCGGTGCAGGCGGGGCGGCCGGTGGTGGAGCGGGGCTGAGGAAAAGCGGCTGGCGGAGAAGGGCAGGGGCCCGGCATCCCGGCCGCAGCAGTCAGGCGTCGGACGAAGCCAGACGAAGCCGGCCGCAGGCGGGCAGGCTCAGGGCCTCACCACTTCCAGCAGCCGGTCCAGCCCGCCGCTGTTGATCGCCACCATCGCCTGCTCGCGCACCTTGGGCTTGGCGTGGTAGGCCACCGAGAGGCCGGCCTCGCCCATCATCGGCAGGTCGTTGGCGCCGTCGCCCATGGCGATGGCCTCTTTGGGCGAGAGCCCCAGGCGGGCGCAGGTGGCGCACAGCATGCGGCGCTTTTCCTCGCCGTCGCAGATGGCGCCCCAGTCCTGCTCGATCAGCTGGCCGGTGAGCTTGCCTTCCTTCACTTCCAGCTGGTTGGAACGGGTGTAGTCCAGGCCCAGGCGGTCGCGGACGCGGTCGGTGAAAAAGGTGAAGCCGCCCGAGACCAGCAGCGTCTTGAGGCCGGCCTTCCTGCACGCGGTCACCAGGTCGGCCGCGCCCGGATTGAGCTGCAGGCGCTGCTCGTAGACCGCCATCAGCGCCGATTCCGGCACGCCCTCCAGCAGGGCCAGGCGCCGCCTCAGGCTGTCCTTGAAGTCGGTGATCTCCCCGCGCATGGCCGCCTCGGTGATGGCGGCTACTTCCGCCTTGCGGCCCGCGGCGTCCGCGATCTCGTCGATGCACTCGATGTTGATCAGGGTGGAGTCCATGTCGAAGGCGATGAGGCCGAAGGACCGCAGCGACAGGGGCGGGGTGAAGCCCTGGACGACGAGGCCGGGGGCGAATTCGGTGGCGGGGGAGGTCATGACGGTCTTGATTTTCTCATTGGGCCGCGGCGGCAACAGGCTGGCCCAGCGAGCGCAGCACGTCGCGCACCATCTGGGCCCGGTCCTTCGGGTCTTTCAGCTCGCGCTCGATGCGCAGCTTCTCGTTGCCGGCGAGCTTGATGTGGCGGTTCTTCTGCACCAGCTCGATGATGCGCATCGGGTCGACCGGCGGGTTGGGCTTGAAGGTGATGTGGATCACGCCCGGCGCGGCGTCCACCTTCACCACGCCGTAGGGGCGCGCCAGCACCCGCAGGCGGTGCACGTCGATCAGGGTCTGGGCCTGGGCGGGCAGCTTGCCGAAGCGGTCGACGATTTCTTCCAGCAGGCCGTCGATCTGGTCGGGGTTCTTGGCGGTGGCCAGCTTCTTGTAGAAGGACAGGCGCAGGTGCACGTCGCCGCAGTAGCCGTCGGGCAGGAGGGCGGGGGCGTGCAGGTTGATGTCGGTGGCGGCCGAGAGCGGCGCCAGCAGGTCCGGCTCCTTGCCCGCCTTGAGCGAGCGCACCGCCTCCGAGAGCATCTCGTTGTACATCTGGAAACCGACCTCCAGCATGTTGCCGCTCTGGTTCTCGCCCAGCACCTCGCCGGCGCCGCGGATCTCGAGGTCGTGCATGGCCAGGTAGAAGCCCGAGCCCAGTTCCTCCATCTGCTGGATCGCCTCCAGGCGCTGGGCGGCCTGCTTGGTCAAGCCCTCGATCTCGGGCACCAGCAGGTAGGCATAGGCCTGGTGGTGGCTGCGGCCGACCCGCCCGCGCAGCTGATGCAGCTGCGCCAGGCCGAACTTGTCGGCGCGCGACATCACGATGGTGTTGGCGGTCGGCACGTCGATGCCGGTCTCGATGATGGTCGAACAGACCAGCACGTTGAAGCGCTGGTGCACGAAGTCGCGCATCACCCGCTCCAGGTCCCGCTCGGGCATCTGGCCGTGGGCCACGGCGATGCGGGCCTCGGGCAGCAGCTCCTGCAGGCGCTCGCGCCGGTTCTCGATGGTCTCGACCTCGTTGTGCAGGAAGTAGACCTGGCCGCCGCGTTTGAGTTCCCGCAGCACCGCCTCGCGGATCACGCCATTGCCCTCGTTGCGGACGAAGGTCTTGATCGCCAGGCGCCGCTGCGGCGCGGTGGCGATGACCGACAGGTCCCGCAGGCCCTCCAGCGCCATGCCCAGCGTGCGGGGAATGGGGGTGGCGGTGAGCGTGAGCACGTCCACCTCGGCCCGCAGGGCCTTCATCGCCTCCTTGTGGCGCACGCCGAAGCGGTGCTCCTCGTCGATGATCAAGAGGCCCAGGTCCTTGAACTTCACGCTCTCCGAGAGCAGCTTGTGCGTGCCGACGACGATGTCGATGGTGCCGTCGGCCAGGCCCTTGGCGGCGGCGGTGATCTCCTTGGCGGAGCGGAAGCGGCTCATCTCGGCCACTTTCACCGGCCACTTGGCGAAGCGGTCCACCAGGGTTTGGTAGTGCTGCTCCGCGAGCAGGGTGGTGGGCGCGAGGAAGGCGACCTGCTTGCCCCCGGTCACCGCGACGAAGGCGGCGCGCAGGGCCACCTCGGTCTTGCCGAAGCCCACGTCGCCACAGACCAGGCGGTCCATGGGTTGGGGCGAGATCAGGTCCTGGACGACGGCGTGGATGGCGGCGCGCTGGTCGGCGGTTTCCTCGAAACCGAAGTCCTTGGCGAAGACCTCGTAGTCGCCCGCCGAGAAGCGGAAGGCATGGCCGGTGCGGGCGGCGCGGCGGGCGTAGATATTGAGCAATTCGGCCGCGGTGTCGCGCACCTGTTCGGCCGCGCGGCGCTTGGCCTTTTCCCACTGGCCGGAGCCGAGCTTGTGCAGCGGCGCCTCCTCGGCGGACACGCCGGTGTAGCGGCTGATCTGGTGCAGCTGGCTCACCGGCACATAGAGCGTGGCCTTGTCGGCGTACTCCAGGTGCAGGAACTCCTGCAGCAGCGGCTTGCCTTCGGCGTCCACGCCCTGGCCCAGGTCCATGTTCACCAGGCCCCGGTAGCGGCCGATGCCGTGCTGGGCGTGCACCACCGGGTCGCCCACGTTCAGCTCGGACAGGTCCTTGATCAGGGCCTCGACATCGCTCACCTGCTCCTGCTTGCGGCGCTTGCGCACGCTGGCGCCAGCGGCGAAGAGCTCGGTCTCGGTGACCAGGTCCAGGCCGGTCTCGATCCAGGCGAAGCCCTGCACCAGGGGGGCGGTGGCGATGCCCAGGGGTTCGTCGCTGGCCTGGAACTCGGCCAGCGAGTCGAAGGCGGGCGGCGAGAGCTGGCTGGCGCGCAGGAAGTCCAGCAGGCTCTCGCGGCGGCCGTCGGTCTCGGCCAGCACCAGGGCGCGGCGGCCTTGTGTCTTTGATTGGGCGAGGAAGTCCTTGAAGCGGGCCAGCGGCTCCTCGGCGCCGCGGGTGGCTGCGATGGCGGGCAGGGGTTCGGCCAGGCCGTCGTTCATCGGGGCGCCGTCACGGCCAGCACCCGTCGAGGCGGTGACCCCGTCGGTGCCACGGGCCTCCACCCCGGCGATCCCCGTCGCGGCCGGCCGCAGCGAGAGCTGGGGCAGGGCGTTGGCGCGGGCGTAGAACTGTTCGTCCGAGAGGAAGAGGGCGGCCGGCGGCAGCACCGGCCGCTCCGGGTCGCCCTGCACCAGGCGGTGGCGGTCGCGGGTGTCCTGCCAGAAACGGGCGAAGGCCGGCTCCAGGTCGCCATGCAGCACCAGGGTCGCGGCCTCGCCCAGGTAGTCGAAGACGGTCGCCGTCTCGTCGAAGAACAGGGGCAGGTAGTACTCGATGCCGGCGGTGGCCACGCCGTTGCCCATGTCCTTGTAGATGCGGCTGCGGGTCGGGTCGCCCTCGAGCAGCTCGCGCCAGCGGCTGCGAAAGCGTGCCCGGGCCTCGTCGTCCATCGGGAATTCGCGCCCGGGCAGCAGGCGCACTTCGGGCACCGGGTAGAGGCTGCGCTGGCTGTCGGGGTCGAAGGTGCGGATCGAGTCGATCTCGTCGTCGAACAGGTCGACCCGGTACGGCACCGGCGAGCCCATGGGAAAGAGATCGATCAGGCCGCCGCGCACCGCGTACTCGCCGGGGCTCACCACCTGGGTCACGTGGTTGTAGCCGGCCAGCGTGAGCTGCGCCTTGAGCTTGCTGTCCTCCAGCTTCTGCTTCACCTGGAAGTGGAAGGTGTAGCCGGCGAGGAAGGAGGGCGGGGCGAGGCGATAGAGCGCGGTGGTGGCCGGCACCAGGATCAGGTCCGCTTCGCCCTGGGAGATGCGCCAGAGCGTGGCCAGGCGCTCCGAGATCAGGTCCTGGTGCGGCGAGAAACTGTCGTAGGGCAGGGTCTCCCAGTCGGGGAAGAGGCAGGTGCGCAGGTCGGGGGCGAAGAAGGCGATCTCGTCGAGCAGGCGCTGGGCGTCGGTGGCGTCGCTGGTGACGATGGCGGTGCGCCGGCCGGCGGCGCGTTCGCGCTCGGCCAGGCGCGCCAGCAGCAGGGCGTCGGCGGAGCCGACCGGTCGGGGCAGGGTGAAGCGCTTGCCGGGGGAGAGCTTGGGCAGGTCCATGGGGAGCCAGGGGCGGGGCGTAGGGGCGGCGTAGAAATGGCAAACACCCCGCGCGGGCCGGCGAGGGGTGTGAGTGGGGATTCTAAAATGGGCCATGCCGACTGCTTCGTCCACCGCTCTTCGCCTGCATGCGCTCGTGCCCTGCGCCGGCAGCGGCAGCCGTGCCGGGACCGCGATGCCGAAGCAGTACCACCCGCTGGCGGGCCAGCCCCTGGTGCAGCACACGCTGCGGGCCCTGGGCGCGGTGCAGCGCCTGTCCACGCTGCTGGTGGCCGTCGCCCCCGGGGACCGGGCGCTCGATGAAATGCCAGGCCTGCGGGGCCTGCCCGGTCTGGTGCGCGCCGAGTGCGGCGGCCCCACCCGCGCCGCCACCGTGGCCGCCGGCCTGCGGGCCCTGCGCGAACGCGGTGCCGCCGACGCCGACTGGGTGCTGGTGCACGACGCGGCGCGCTGCCTGGTCACGCCGGCCCTGGTCGACCGCCTGATCGACGCCTGCCTGGACGACCCGGTGGGCGGTTTGCTGGCTCAACCCCTGGCGGACACCCTCAAGCGCGGCGAGGCGGACACGCACGCGGCCCCGGCACCGGCCCTCGCCGAGGCCAATGCGGGATCTTCGGCTTCTGCGGCTTCTGCGTTCGCCGGCCCTGCCGGCGCCTCACAGCCCAAGCCGGCCACCCGCATCGCCGCCACAGTTCCCCGGGAGGACCTCTGGCTCGCCCAGACGCCCCAGATGTTCCGTCTGGGCCCGCTGCTGGCCGCTCTGGAGGCCGCCGAGGCGCGCGGGCTCGCGATCACCGACGAGGCCAGTGCCATGGAGGCGGCTGGCCACGCGCCGCGCCTGGTGCCCGGCTCGCCCCACAACATCAAGGTCACCTGGCCCGAGGATTTCGCCCTGGCCGAGGTGCTGCTGGCGCAGCGCCGGTCATGAGCGAAGCCGCAACGAAAGGACAAGCCCCCATGAAGATCCGCGTCGGCGAAGGCTGGGACGTGCACGCCCTGGTGGAGGGCCGCCCCCTGATCCTGGGGGGCGTACGCATCCCCTACGAAAAAGGCCTGCTGGGCCACTCCGATGCCGACGCGCTGCTGCACGCCATCACCGACGCCCTGCTGGGCGCCGCCGGCCTGGGCGACATCGGCCGGCACTTCCCCGACACCGACCCCGCCTTCAAGGGCGCCGACTCCACGGTGCTGCTCGCCGAGGCCCTGCGCCGGGTGCAGGCCCGGGGCTGGCGCCTGGTGAACGTCGATTCGACCATCATCGCCCAGGCGCCCAAGCTGGCGCAGCATATCGAGGGCATTCGCGCCCGCGTCGCCGAGGTCCTGGGCCTCTCGGCCGAGGACGTGAACGTCAAGGCCAAGACCGCCGAGAAGATGGGGCCGGTGGGCGAGGGGCGCAGCATCGAGGCGCGGGCGGTGGTCCTGCTGCAGGCGAACTGAACGGCGAAATGCCCCTGCACCGGCATCGCGCTGGGCTCGCGCAATCCTGACGGGCATGGACGAAGCGCCCATCGGGTTCGGGTTTGGCGTTTCAATCTCCTCCGATCAAAGGAGGAGACATGGTGCCCCGCAGCGAACAAGAGGTACGGCCCTCTGATTCTGCAGTCGACTATGCCGGCCTCCACGACACGGTCGTTGCCTTGCTCGAAAAGGGCGAACAGCACGGGCCCGGTGACCTGATCACGCCTGAACAGGCCATCAAGGACCCCTTCGTCCTCGAGTTCCTGGGCCTCAAGGACGAATATTCCAAGTCCGAACTGGAGGCACGACCCGTCCGCACCGTGGGGCCCGCCGCAGGCGCGTGAGGCCTGCGCGGAGGCTGCCGGAAAACCCGGCTCCGGAAGCTGGAGAATGTCGTCCGTACCGCCCTCACCCCCAGCAAGGAGCCCCATGGCCTGGCCCGTCCTCGTCTTCGACATCGAATCCATCCCTGACCTCGCCGGCCTGCGCAGCCTGCGTGACGACCCGCCCGAGTGGACCGACGAACAGGTCTACGAGGCCTGGGTGAAGGAGCGGGCCGAGAAGGGGCAGAGCGACTTCATGCCCCTGCACCTGCAGCGGGTGCTGGTGCTGAGCGCGGTGTTCCGCAACAGCGAGGGCCTGCGGGTGCACTCCTTCGTGGACCGCGACGGCGCCAGCGAGGGCAAGATCATCCAGCAGTTCTTCAACACCCTGGAAAAGCACGAGCCCCAGCTCGTGAGCTGGAACGGCGGCGGCTTCGACCTGCCGGTGCTCAATTACCGGGGCCTGCGTCACGGCGTGGTCGCCTCCAAGTACTGGGACCAGGGCGAGGACGAGCGCGAATACAAGTTCAACAACTACATCAACCGGTACCACAACCGGCACCTGGACCTGATGGACGTGCTGGCCATGTTCCAGGCCCGCGCCAACGCGCCCCTGGACGCCCTGGCCAAGCTGTGCGGCTTTCCCGGCAAGCTGGGGATGGACGGTTCCAAGGTCTTCGAGGCCTACCGGAACGGCGGCCTGGAGGACATCCGCCGCTACTGCGAAACCGACGTGATGAACACCTACCTCGTCTACTGCCGCTTCCAGAAGATGCGCGGCGGCTTCACAGAGGCCGAGTACGACCAGGAGGTGGCGATGGTGCGCAGCTCGCTCGAGGCGCTGGCACCGCAGGAGGCGCATTGGCAGGAGTACCTGGCCGCCTGGGCCTGAGGGCCGACCCCGCGGCGTCCGTCCGCTGCCGCTCGCAGCCGGTCCTGCCTTTCCTCGCTGCCAAGGGGGCCCCGGCCTGAGACAATGGGGCCATGTCATCGGAGATCGAACAACAGCCCCTCGCGTCGGCCGACGCCGACCTGCCGGCCGCGCCGCCCCCGCCGCCGCGCCCCGCCCGTCCCCAGGGCGTCCCGGAGGACGCCCTGCACGTCGACGCCCTCGACATCGAGGCCCAGGGCGTGGCCCGCCGGGACGACGGCAAGGTCGTCTTCATCGAGGGCGCGCTGCCCGGCGAATGGGTGGCCGCCAACGTCCACCGCAAGAAGAACAACTGGGAAGCGGCCAGCCTGAGCGCCGTCTACCGCGCCTCCTCGCAGCGGGTCACGCCCGGCTGCCCGCACTTCGGCCTGCACGCCGGCGCCTGCGGCGGCTGCAAGATGCAGCACCTGGACGCCTCTGCCCAGGTCGCGATCAAGCAGCGGGTGCTGGAGGACAACCTCTGGCACCTCGCCAAGGTCAAGCCCGAAACCCTGCTGCGCCCGATCGAAGGCCCGACCTGGGGTTACCGCTGGCGCGCCCGCTTCTCGGTGCGCCATGTGCGCAAGAAGGAAGTGGTGCTGGTGGGCTTCCACGAGCGCAAGAGCCGCTACGTCGCCGACATCCGCGAGTGCCATGTGGTGCCGCGCTTCGTGAGCGACCTGCTGCTGCCCCTGCGGGACCTCATTGGCAGCATGGACGCGATCGAGACCTGCCCCCAGATCGAGCTGGCCTGCGGCGTCGACGCCGCCCGGCCCGAGCAACCGGTCATCGCCCTGGTGCTGCGCCACCTCGAGCCGCTCTCGGCCGGCGACCAGGCCAGGCTGCGCGCCTTCGCCGCCACCCATGACGGCGTGCAATGGTGGCTGCAGCCCAAGGGCCCGGACACGGTCCACCTGATGGACCCGGGCGCGGAGCTGTCCTATGTGCTGCCCGAGTTCGGCATCACCATGCCCTTCAAGCCGACCGACTTCACACAGGTCAACCCCTTCATCAACCAGGTGCTGGTGTCGCAGGCCCTGTCCCTGCTGCAGCCGCAGCGCCATGAGCGGGTGATCGACTGGTTCTGCGGCCTGGGCAACTTCACCCTGCCCATCGCCACCCGCGCCGGCGAGGTGCTGGGCATCGAAGGCAGCGAGACCCTGGTGGCCCGCTCGCGGACCAACCTCGACCGCAACAAGGCCCGCGCCACCGCGCCGACCCGCTTCGTCGCCCGCAACCTGTTCGAGATGACGCCGTCCATGCTGGTCTCGGACGGCGGGGCCGACAAGTGGCTGGTCGACCCGCCGCGCGAGGGCGCCTTCGCCCTGGCCAAGGCCCTCGCCGACATCCACCAGGATCCGTCCCTGGCCCCGGGCTGGACGCCGCCTGCGCGCATCGTCTACGTGAGCTGCAACCCCGCCACCCTGGCGCGCGACGCGGGCCTGCTGGTCCACCAGGCCGGCTACCGCTGCACCCATGCCGGTGTGGTGAACATGTTCCCGCACACCGCCCACGTGGAGTCGATGGCGGTGTTCGAGAAGGCCTGATCCGGCCGCGGAAAAGGACGCGGCCGCCCGGAAGGCGGCCAAAAGCAAAGGGGCCCCGAGGGGCCCCTTTTGCATCCCTGCCGGTTCAGGCAGGACGGGGAGGGCGCGTCACTCGCGGTTGCCGCCCAGCACGCCCAGCAGGGCCAGCAGGCTCTGGAACACGTTGATGATGTCCAGGTACAGCGCCAGGGTGGCGGTGATGTAGTTGGTCTCGCCGCCGTCGATGATGCGGCGCACGTCGTACAGCATGTAGGCGCTGAAGATCATGATGGACAAGGTGCTGATCACCAGCATGCCGGTGGTCGAGCCCACGAACACGTTGATCACGCTGGCCACCAGCAGGCCGATCACGCCGACGAACAGGAACTTGCCCAGGCCGGACAGGTCACGCTTGATCACGGTGGCCAGGCTGGCCATGGCGAAGAACACGCCGGCGGTGCCGCCGAAGGCGGTCATCACCAGGCTGGCGCCGTTGGAGAAGCCCAGCACCGTGGCGATCAGGCGCGAGAGCATCAGGCCCATGAAGAAGGTGAAGCCCAGGAGCACCGGCACGCCGGCGGCGGAGTTCTTGGTTTTCTCGATGGCGAAGATGAAGCCGAAGGCGCCGGCCAGGAACAGCACCAGGCCCAGCACGCCGCCCATGTACTGGGTGATGCCGGTGGCCACGCCCACCCAGGCGCCCAGCACCGTGGGCAGCAGGCTCAGGGCCAGCAGCCAGTAGGTGTTGCGCAGGACCCGGTTGCGGCTGGCGGCATCGGGCAGCGACTGGCCCCAGGTCTGGGTATGCAGGGATTCGTTCATGAGGTGGCCTCCTGTGGAAGTCAAGCGGATGGTCCGCAGATGGGCGCATTCTAGGGGGCTTCAAGGGGCGGGCAAGTGTCGGGGAATTCCCCTGTGCGGCGCGGGCGAATCGGCTGGGCCGGGGCGGTATGCTCGGGGGCATGAAAACCACGCATTCCCTGGAACTGGCCGACGTCAAGGCCATCGCCGCCGCGGCCGAAGCCGAGGCCCTGAAGAACAAATGGGCGGTCACCATCGCCATCGCCGATGCCGGCGGTCACCTGCTGTGGCTGCAGCGCCTGGACGGCGCCCCCCCCATCTCCTCGCACATCGCCCCGGCCAAGGCGCACACCGCCGCCCTGGGCTGCCGCGAGAGCAAGGTCTATGAGGACGTCATCAACGGCGGCCGCGTGTCGTTCCTGAGCGCCCCGGCCATCCAGGGCATGCTCGAAGGCGGCGTCCCGGTCATGAAGGACGGCCTGTGCATCGGCGCCGTCGGTGTGAGCGGCGTCAAGTCCAACGAGGACGCGCAGATCGCCAAGGCCGGCATCGCCGCCATCGGCCTCTGATCCTCGCCACCCAATGAAAAGCCCCGGCATGCCGGGGCTTTTTCATGGGTGATCGCCGGAGCGCCTCACTTGCCCTTGGGGTCGGTCACGAAGCCGATGCGGCGCAGGCCCGCCTGCTGGGCGGCGGCCATGGCCTGGGCCACCCGCTCGTAGCGCACGTTGCGGTCGCCGCGCAGGTGCAGCTCGGGCTGGGGGTCCTTGGCGGCCTCGGCCGCCAGGCGGGCCGGCAGAGCCTCGTCGCTCACCTCGGCCTCGTTCCAGAAGTAGCGGCCCTGCGCGTCCACCGAGAGCTGTATGGTCTGCGGCTTGTCCTGCTGGCGCTGGTTGCTGGCACGGGGCAGCTCGACGTTGACCGCATGCTTCATGACCGGGATGGTGACGATGAAGATGATCAGCAAAACCAGCATGACGTCCACCAGGGGCGTCATGTTGATCTCGTTCATCACCTCGTCGGCGTCGTCCTGGGTGCCGAAGGCCATGGTCAACCGCCTTTCTTCATCGGGACGACGTTGCCGCCGGCGTCGCCCGAGGCCACGCGGGCGCCGGTGACGAAGTAGGCGTGCAGGTCATGGGCGAAGCGATTGAGCTTGGCCAGCACGCCCTTGTTGCCTCGGACCAGGGCGTTGTAGCCCAGCACCGCCGGAATCGCCACTGCCAGTCCCAGGGCCGTCATCACCAGGGCCTCGCCCACCGGGCCGGCCACCTTGTCGATGGTGGCCTCGCCGGCGGTCCCGATGGACAGGAGCGCGTGGTAGATGCCCCAGACGGTGCCGAACAGGCCGACGAAGGGCGCGGTGGACCCGACCGAGGCCAGGATGGCCAGGCCAGCCTGCAGGCGGGCGCTGGCCTCGTCGATCGCATTGCGCAGGCTGCGGGTCACCCAGTCGCTCACGTCCAGCCCGTCATGCAGCTGGGGCTGGGTGTGGCGGTGGTGGGCGGTGGCCTCGCGGCCGGCGACGGCCAGGCGGACGAACTCGTTGCCGGCCTCGCTTCCCAGATGCGCCATCGCCCGCTCGAGGTCGGCCGCGTGCCAGAAGGCCTCGGTGCGGCGGGCCTGGGCCACGTGGCGGCGCAGGTCCAGCGCCTTGGTGAGGATCACGATCCAGGAGGCCAGCGACATCGCCAGCAGCAGGAGGGCGACGGCGCGGGTGACGAAGTCGCCCTGGCTCCAGAGGTGGCCGAGGCCGAATTGGGTTTCCATGTTCTTGTTTACTCCAGGACGAAATCGATGGGGACGTTGAACCACATGGCCTCGGGGACGCCGCCGCGCTTGCCGGGGATGTAGCGCCACTTGAGGGCCGTGGCCAGGGCGGCCTGGTCCAGGCGGTCATGGCCGCTGGACTGGCGGATCTCCGCCTTCTGCGGCAGGCCGTCGGTGCCGATCAGCACGCGGACGACCACCTTGCCCTGCTCGCCCATGCGCTTGCTCAGGGGCGGGTAGGGCGGCTTGGGGTTGCGCAGGTAGTCGGCGTCGCTCGAGGGCAGCTCGACCCGGGCCGGGGCGGACGGCGCGGCAGCGGCTGCTGCTGCGGTGCCCGTGGCCGGGGCGGTGGCCCCAGAGGGCGCGTGGGTCGACTGAGTTGCGGACGGCGCGGGGCCGGCCGCTGCCTGGATGGCGGGCACCGGCGCCGGGGTGGGCGAGGGCGCTGGCGCGGGTACTGCCACGGGCGCCGGCACCGGCCGGGCGGCCCTGGGCGGCTCAGGCGCTTTCGGTTGGGTCTGGGGGGCAGGGGTCGGCGCTGCAGCGGGGGCTGGCCCCAGGATCTCCGCCATCACCACCGCCGGAATGGCGAATTCGACCGTGCGCCGCAGCATGCCAGTGGCAACGGCCCACAGCACGGCCACGTGCAGCAGCACGACGACGGCGGTGATGGCCAGTTGGCGTTGTCGGGCGGACAAGGGGCGGACGGTCGCGAGGGTCAAGGACGGGAGTGTAGAAGCGGCGCTCAGCGTCGCAGGGCCCAGCAGGCGCCCCCGACGACACAGGCCAGGCAGACGATCAGGCCGGGGAGAAGAGCCATACCGGGCGCTCCATCGGGACGGGCAGGGGGGCTGGCGCGGCCCGGGCCTGCGGGGCGGGTGCCCGGCCGGCGGCCGCGCACTGGTCGACCAGCTCACGGGCGCAACCCTCGCACTGGCCACATTGGGTGGCCACGCCCAGCTCCAGCTGGATGTCGCTGAAATCCAGCTCGGCCTGGACGTGGTGGGCGATTTCCCGGTCGGAGACCCGGTTGCAGACACAGACGATCATGAGTTTTGCAGCCGCAAGTAAGAACGATTCGCATTCATTGTATGATCCGCCCGCCCGATGTCAAGCCCGACACCCGCAAAAAACAGCCCCTGCGATGCCCCTCTCCCAGCCCGCCACTTTTCCCCCGGCCACCTCCTTCGAGCGTCCGGTTTCCGCTGATTCCCGCCTGCTCCCTCTGGCCGCCCTGATGCTGGCCGGCTCGCTGGGCGCAGCTCCCCAGGTCCAGGCGCAGGCCCAGCCCGCGGCCACGGCCGCTCCGGCGCCTGCCGAAGCCGAGCGCACCCTGCGCACCGTCACCGTGACGGACACGCTGGAGGAGGTGAAATCCAAGGAGACCCTGCATGCCACCCGCACCCGCATCGGCAAGGGCAACCAGTCCCTGCGCGACATCCCGCAGACAGTCACGGTGATGACCGAGCGCCTGATGGACGACCGCAACCTCGACGACTTCCGCGAGGTGCTCAAGACCACCGCCGGCGTGACCTTCCAGGCCGGCGAAACCGGCGAGGAGGACGTGCGCCTGCGTGGCTTCTCCCTGGTGCAGGCCGGCGACGTCTACGTGGACGGCCTGCGCGACGCCTCCCTCATCGAGCGCGACACCTTCAACCACGAGCGCATCGAAGTCCTCAAGGGCTCGGCCTCCATGCTGTTTGGCAAGGGCTCGACCGGCGGCGTGGTGAACCAGGTGAGCAAGCAGCCTTTCCTCATGACCCAGCACGAGGTCAACACCACCGCCGGCAGCGGCCAGAGCCTGCGCCTCACCGGCGACTTCAACTGGCAGACCGGCGAGTCGGCCGCCCTGCGCCTGAACGTGATGAAGCAGAAGGCCGACAACTGGGGCGCCAAGGTCGACAAGCAGGGCTTCGCGCCAACCTACCGCTGGGGCATCGGCGAGCGCGACGAGTACACGGTGGGCCTGTACCACATGGAGAGCGACGGCCGCCCCCTCTATAACCACCCCTGGCTGATCGACAACGGCAGCTCGGTGGCGAGCAACAACACCAGTGGCCGCATCGTGCCTGTGCTGCCCGCGAAGAACTTCTACGGTCTCGCCAGCGACACCCTGCGTACCACTTCCAGCTTCGTCACCCTGAGCCACAAGCACCGGTTGGACTCGGACGGGGAGTTCAAGACCGTCCTGCGCCATGGCCACTACGAGCGTGACCTGTGGGCGCACGCCATGGCCTGGTGCAACAACACCGCCTCCACCAGCGGCGCCAATGCGGCGGCCGGCTGGGCCCAGCGCGCCGCCTGCGCCAGCCAGGGGCCGATCACCAGCCTGTCCCAAGTCACTGGCGACACCGTCCTCACCCGAACCGGCAAGGGCCGCCGTGGTGAAAGCGAGATTTCCCAGGCCCAGTTCGAGTACACCGGCGGCTTCCAGGGCCTGGGCCGCAAGCACGAGCTGATCGCCGGCGCCGACCTGGTGCGGGACATCGCCCAGCGAAACAACAGCGCCGGCGGCAGCGCCCTCTACAACACCAGCGCGACCAGCACCGGCACCGCCAACCCCGACGCGGCCTACACCACCACCGTCGGCACGCCCGACGACGGCGAGTCGCGCGCGGACACCCGCAGCATCGCGATGAACCGCTTCCGTTCCTACACCGTCGGCGTCTACGCCCAGGACTCGGTGCACCTGGCGCCGCAGGTCAAGGCCGTGGCCGGCCTGCGCATGGACCGCTTCACCGCGATCTACAACGACACCAGCGGCAACCGCTTCGCGATGGCCGAGACCCTGTTCAGCCCCCGCGTGGGCCTGCTGTGGCAGCCGAGCGAAACCGCCTCCTACTACGGCTCCTACGGCAGCTCGTACAACACCTCGGGCGACACCTACCAGTACGCGATCAACCAGGCCCTCACCGGCACCAACAGCACGCTGGTCAACACCCCGCCCGAGAAGAGCCGCAACTTCGAGGTCGGGGGCAAGTGGGACGTGTTGAACCAGAAGGCCATGCTGGGCGTCGCGCTGTTCCACTCCGAGAAGTACAACGAGCGCAACACCGACGTCGACTCGGCCGCCAACCAGTACCTGCTCTCGGGCAAGCGCCACGCCACTGGCATGGAGTTCAACTTCGCCGGCCGCCTGACCCCCGCCTGGGACCTGTTCTACAACCACAGCTGGATCCCCGAGGCCAAGATCGACGTCTCCTCGGCCACCGGTAACGCGCAGCGCGAGGGCGACCGCCCCGGCCTCACCCCCCGGCACAGCGCCAGCCTCTGGAGCACCTACCGCCTCGCGCCCAAGTGGCGGGTCGGCGCGGGCGTGAACTACCGCGGCGAGCAGAGCCCCGACCAGAACCGCAACCTGGTGGCCTCGGCCTTCACCACCGCCGACGCGATGGTGGAGCACAACCTGGGCGCGAACATGATCGCCAAGCTCAACGTCACCAACTTGACCAACAAGTTGTACGCGGACCAGCTCTATCGCGGCTTCTACGTGCCGGGCGCCACCCGCCGGGTGGAGCTGAGCCTCAAGACCCTGTTCTGAAGCGGCCGCGCCCCCGTCTCCCGCCGAAGGAAAGGCCCGCCATGCTGCTGCACCTGAAGAACCTGCTCACCGCCGAGGAACTGAAGAGCGCCCGCGCGCTGCTCGGGCCCGAGGCGCCCTGGATCGACGGGCGCGGCACCGCCGGCGCGCAGGCCGCGACACAGAAGCACAACCAGCAGCTGGCGCAGGACAGCGAGGCCGCCCGCACCCTGGGGCCGCTGGTCAAGGCGGCCCTGCAGCGGGACCCCGTCTTCTTCTCGGCGGCCCTGCCGCGGCGGATCTACAACCCGCTGTTCAACCGCTATGGCGGCGAGGCCAACCATTTCGGCCCGCATGTGGACGGGGCCGTCATGCACTCGGCCAGCACCGGCGAATGGGTGCGCACCGACATCTCCTGCACCGTCTTCCTCAGCGACCCGGCCGACTACGACGGCGGCGAGCTGCTGGTGCAGGACACCTACGGCAGCCGCGGCGTCAAGCTCGCAGCGGGCGACGCGGTGCTGTACCCCGGCACCAGCGTCCACCAGGTCACCCCGGTCACGCGGGGCCTGCGGCTGGCGAGCTTCTTCTGGATCGAGAGCATGGTGCGCAGCGACGAGCAGCGCCGCCTGCTGTTCGACCTCGACATGAACCTGCTCAAGCTCCGCGCCCGGCAAGGGGAGAGCGAAGAGACCATCGCCCTCACCGGCGTGTACCACAACCTCCTGCGGCAGTGGGCCACGCCCTGAAGGGCAGGGGAGCGACCCGGCCTCAGCCCTCGCTGGCCGGGTCCATCTGGGTCTGCAGGTAGTTGGGCAGGCCGACCTTCCCGATCAGGTCGATCTGGGTCTCGAGGAAGTCGATGTGCGCCTCGGTGTCGTTGAGGATGTCCTGCAGCAGATCGCGCGAAACGTAGTCGCGCGCCGCCTCGCAGGCGGCCATGCCTTCCTTGATGGTCACCTGTGCGGCCCGCTCCAGGCGCAGGTCGCAGTCCAGGATTTCGGGCACGTCCTCGCCGATCAGCAGCTTGCCCAGGTCTTGCAGGTTGGGCAGGCCGTCCAGGGTGAAGATGCGGGCCATCAGCGTGTCGGCATGCTTCATCTCGCCGATGGACTCCTCGTACTCCTTCCTGGCCAGCTTGCCGAAGCCCCAGTGCTTGAGCATCCGGTAATGCAGGAAGTACTGGTTGGTGGCGGTCAGCTCGTTGCGCAGCTGCGCCTGGAGGTGGTGGATGATCTTCGGGTCGCCCTGCATGCCTGCTCTCCATCAGCCAAAAGGAAGGGGCCGCATTGTCACGCGATTTGCGTGGCATGCGGCCCCTTCTTTCGGGCCCGGCCGGACCTTGCCGGGCGCCCGACTCAGGCCGGCGCGCTGGTGCGGATCAGATGGTCAAAGGCCCCGAGAGCGGCCTTCGCGCCTTCGCCGGCGGCCACGATGATCTGCTTGAAGGGCACCGTGGTCGCGTCGCCGGCGGCGTACACCCCCGGGACCGAGGTCTGGCCCTTGGCGTCGATCACGATCTCGCCGTGCTTGGACAGTTCCACCGTGCCCTTGAGCCATTCGGTGTTGGGCACCAGGCCGATCTGCACGAACACGCCCGCCAGCTCGATTCGCTGCTCCTGGCCAGACGCGCGGTCCTTGTAGACGAGGCCGTTGACCTTCTGGCCGTCGCCGGTCACCTCGGTCGTCTGCGCGTTGGTGATGATGGTCACGTTGGACAGGCTGGCCGCCTTTCGCTGCAGCACCGCGTCGGCGCGCAGCTCGGTACCGAACTCGATCAGCGTCACGTGCTCCACGACGCCCGCGAGGTCAATGGCCGCCTCGACACCGGAGTTGCCGCCGCCGATCACCGCGACGCGCTTGCCCTTGAACAGGGGGCCGTCGCAGTGCGGGCAGTAGGCCACGCCCTTGTTCTTGTACTCGGCCTCGCCGGGCACGCCCAGGTTGCGCCAGCGCGCGCCGGTGGAGAGGATCACCGACCTGGCCTTGAGCGTGGCGCCGCTTTCCATCTGCACCTCGATCAGTTCGCCGGGCTGGCCGGTCTTGAGGGCGGTGGCGCGCTGCAGGTTCATGATGTCCACCTCATAGGCGCGCACATGCTGCTCCAGGGCGACCGCGAACTGCGGGCCTTCGGTGTGCTGCACCGAGATGAAGTTCTCGATGCCCAGGGTGTCCAGCACCTGACCGCCCACGCGCTCGGCGGCCACGCCGGTGCGCACGCCCTTGCGGGCGGCATACACCGCCGCCGCGGCGCCGGCTGGGCCGCCGCCCACCACCAGCACGTCGAAGGGCGCCTTGGCGCTGATCTTCTCGGCCTCGCGGGCCTGGCCGCCCTTGTCGATCTTGGCCAGGATCTCCTCGAGCGTCATGCGGCCGTTGCCGAACATGGTCCCGTTGAGGAAGACCGTCGGAACTGCCATGATCTGGCGCTCGGTGACCTCGGCCTGGAACAGGCTGCCCTCGATCATGGTCGCCTTGATGCGCGGGTTCTGCACCGCCATCAGGTTCAGCGCCTGGACCACGTCCGGGCAGTTGTGGCAGGTCAGGGAGACATAGACCTCGAACTCGAAGTCGCCGTCCAGCGCGCGGATCTGGTCCAGCACCGCCTGTTCGACCTTGGGCGGGTAGCCGCCCACCTGGAGCAGAGCCAGCACCAGGGAAGTGAATTCGTGCCCCATGGGCAGGCCGGCGAAGCGCGGGCCGTGTGTTTCGCCGGGACGGTGCACCGCGAAGGAGGGCGTGCGGTGCGGGCCGCCCTGGCTCTCGGTCACGGTGACCAGCTTGGAGGACTCGGCGATGTCGCGCAGCAGGGCCTGCATGTCACGCGAGGCCTGCGAGTCATCGAGCTGGGCGGTGATTTCCACCGGCTGGGTGATGCGTTCGAGGTAGCTGGCGAGTTGGGCTTTGAGTGCGGCGTCGAGCATGGTGTCCTCCGTGATGTGTCGTGTAGTCGTCGGATTTTCGAAAAACAAAAGGCCCGGGGCGGGGTGCACCCCGGGCCTCGTTCATCGGTCGCCGGGGCGGGTGGCCGCCGGCGCCGGGTGGTGAGTGCCGGTCCCTTCAGGGACGGGCGTGCCGTCTGGATTAGATCTTGCCGACCAGGTCCAGGGAGGGCTTGAGGGTGGCGGCGCCTTCTTCCCACTTGGCGGGGCAGACTTCGCCGGGGTGGGCGGCGACGTACTGGGCGGCCTTGACCTTGCGCAGCAGGTCTTCGGCGTTGCGGCCGATGCCTTCGGCGGTGATTTCCACGGCCTGGATCACGCCCTGGGGGTCGACGATGAAGGTGCCGCGGTCAGCCAGGCCCTGGTCTTCGCGCATGCAGTCGAAGGCACGGGTCAGGGCGCCGGTGGGGTCGCCGATCATCGTGTACTGGATCTTGCGGATGGTGTCCGAGGCGTCCTGCCAGGCCTTGTGCACGAAGTGGGTGTCGGTGGACACGGAGTAGACCTCCACGCCCATCTTCTGCAGTTCGGCGTACTTGTCGGCGACGTCGCCCAGCTCGGTGGGGCAGACGAAGGTGAAGTCGGCGGGGTAGAAGAAGAAGACGGACCACTTGCCCTTGATGTTGGCCTCGGTGACCTCGACGAACTTGCCCTGCTTGAGAGCCATGTTCT
>JACCDT010035530.1_pt1 | contig 21075 bp, 19 predicted proteins | sample 7446291 | NCBI WGS metagenome assembly JACCDT01 (sample SAMN15323446, study PRJNA562643) | freshwater metagenome | isolation source: river surface water | place: USA:Blue River Watershed | collected 2017-08-17 | reverse complement strand
CTGGTCCAAATTTTTTGGCCCGCTTTGATGTCTTATTAGGTGTCGAGAAAATTTTTTCGGCGCGTTATTTTTTCGGACCGTTTTTATTTTTTGCCAGGCCGGCAAGAAAAATGACCGGACCCGGTGCAAAAATTTTGATCAAAAATTATATTTTTTCTGTGCCCAAATTTTTCGACAGCTGCCATGAACAAAGCGACTGCAGTGAACTTTGGCAAGCATGGTCGCGATGACGTACAATATCTCGACGACAGGTCGGTTGACAAGAAAGAGGAGAACGTCAACAGTTCATTTTGGACAGAGCAACGCCGTGCCGTTTTGCAAACAGACGGATTTGTCGTCATCCCTCAAGTCATGTCCGCGTCTGACTGCGATCGCTACAGCGCGGAAATCAAGCACATTATCGCGGCTATGAACAAGGAAGGGAAGGTGGTTGCCAACGATGCATCAACTTGGACGGCAGGCAATCTGCCAACGTCTTTGCACGGAATCTTTCAAGGTTACAATCTCGGTCACATTCGCCCAGTGTGGGACGTTCGCCAAGACCGCAACGTCAATGATGTCTTCGCGGGGCTGTACAACACCCGACGCCTGTTGTCTTCGTTTGACGCTCTCTGTGTGATACCGCCATGGGAACTTCGTGGAAAACGATACAAACCAGACAACGGCACTCGCTGGTGGCACGTCGATCAAGGCAAGCGCAAAGTCGGCTTTCACTGCGCTCAAGGCTTAGTCACTCTGGACGAAATGCAATCTGACGACGCGACTCTACGAGTTCTGCAACACGGCCACCTTTTGCACGAATCCATGGTCAAGCACTTTCAAACTACTTTCCCTCACGGTGATTGGCTGCGACTCAGCGACGAACACATTCGTTGGCTACAGGAGAAAGATCACCGCGTGCGTGAGGTTGCCGTGTCCGCGAACAAAGGGGACTTGGTGCTGTGGGATTCGCGCACACCACACTGTAACTGCATGGCTCAAGCAGGACGCAAAACCCCTCGCTGGCGCGTTGTCGTCTATGTGTGTCAAATGCCAGCACCCTCAGATCAAGACCAACTCGACAAGTTGCTGCGTGACAAGCGAGCCAAGTTTGCCAGTCACACCGTTACGCCTCACTGGCCGCTGTCAACTCGCAGCTTCGCGTCTCGCCCACACTATGGCAAAGAACCAACCGAATTCAACTCACTGGAGCCGTACTTTGCCACAGAGGAGGATTTGACTCCCATCGGACGGCAATTTGCTGGATTCCCACAGTTGTGATTCTTTGCAATAAACCATATTTGCTCGTTTCCTAGTTACGCCAGCGCAACATGAAAACGTCCCCTTTGGAGGGAGTGAACGCAGCAAACGCACACGGACAGGAATGACTGGGCATTTTGATACAGGTAGGTTTTAGACAGGCTGTTGCGTTGCCGTGTTTGTACGACGACGCCCAGATACGCGCCTTTTCGCCGTCAGTGAAAGGGTCGTTTCCCAGATAAGTCGCTTTTCTGCATCGGTGTACGGGGCTTGCATGTTTGACCAGGTGTAACGGTGCAAAGAAGAAGACCTTCCCGTTTTCCGCAATATAACGCCAATCAAGATGGCGCACATACAACTTTCCACCTGGACACCGACTGAACGTCCAATCCCCGGGATGCTGGTAATTGTATCGAGATGGAGAACCGCAACGGCGTTGCTATGCAAACAAGTCGTCGCTACCTTTTCTGGCCAATTTGACAGGGTCGTGTACTGCGGCGAGGACGATTATTTGAAACCACTCGGCGTGGTTACGAAATGTGCAGAGATCGCGGACGTCGCGTGCATCACCAGGTTTCCAGGACACAAACGACACATTGTTGTATTCGAGAACGTTGCTGAAGTCAGCAACCAAGAGTTTGACGAGTGGAGAGAGTCACACAGAGATGTTCTCGTCATCGTTTTACTGCGCAACGTCGCAGATCTGACCGACTACGTCAGGTCCAACGCGTCGTTCGTCTTCTTTGCAAGGGAGATTAGTCTGCGACAGAAAAGGCGCATTTATGTCGCGTTCAAGGACTTCTTTGTGTCGTTCAACCAACTGTGTCAAGTCATCAAGAAGTGTACTTGGAACCTGGATAATGCTATGGTCCTGCAACTTGACGCGGTTGGACACTCAATCACCCAGCGGGTGTTTCATTTTCGTCGTGAACAAACCGACTACATCGAAGAGAAAGACGAGTACTGGGACCCAGAGCAGGCCTTTTCGTTCCTGGCGAAATGGTCTCCAAAATGGATCCCAGACATCCCACTACTGATTCGGGAGTGGAAGAACTGGAAACGGCAAGGAGGTGGTCGCATTGAAGTTACTCTAGCTCCAGAAACGCTACATCTCCGGTTAAAACGACGCCACGCACCGATTACATGGGGAGATGGGTTTGAGGGGTACGGGTACACTTATCCGTGGGTCCAATCGGGGTACGGGCCCGTGCGAGTCGAGACTGCGTTGAACGCGCGAGATAGGAAGCTGGCGATGTACGAAAACGTATTCAGAGGACTTGACATGGAGGAAGAAGTCGAGTTTGACGGCAAGGCTCTTCGCATTTCTCGATACGGATCTCACCTTCGCACCGACCAGGAAGTCACTGTCACTCAGGACGGCATACAGGAGTTTGGAATTGGTGTATTTGACGGAGACTGCGATGAGCGGGACGCCCTCACCGTGAAACTAGAACGCTTCCGCGAACAAATACTTCGTCGAGTTCGGCGCCGAGTTGCTGTGCCTTTTTTGGACGAGGTCTGTCGAATTCCAACTGTATTGTGCGAGATTGTAAAACAATACATTTGATTAGTCGCCGTCAGATTCATCGCCAGAGTCAGCTTTGCAACGGGCAGCGAGCATCAAATTAAACACTCCTTTCGGTTCTTTGAGAAGCGCACCAAACTTGACGACGAACTGACGCTCCAGATCTTCAATATCATACTGGCTGTCGAATACTTGATCGAGGGTTCTTTCCTTGAACGGCTTGCACGCAACATCCATCCAATCGCGTACTTCCTTGCGCTGAGTTGGTGTTAGCGGCATTTTTGTGCGAGGTGAGTGAAAACCGAAAACCCACGTGCAGTGTGTGCGTGGAGAAAGGATTCTCGTTTGTCACAGACAGTTGCACAAACATGGACATGGACGTCGTTGCTGCCGCGTCGGCTATGATGTCCATAGCTCGAACGGCTGACACATCGACACGCGGTCACAAACACGGCTTGGCTACAACCGAACCGTCGTCACCGCGTTCTCCGTCGCCAAAACGGACACGCCAAGATGCGACGTTGCAAGACCAAGCCGAATTGATGCAACAAGCGGCTCTGTACATCTTGACACTCGAACAGAAAAACGCCAAGTTGCTCGATGAGGTGCAGAAACTTCAGCTCGCACAACCACCGACAGTTTTGCGGGTTGCCAACGTCGGTGTGACTCGGCAACTCAGAGAAACCGTCAAGGTGTTGCAGACCGAGAAGGAACAGGTACAGGCGGATTTGGAGAAACTGCGCACGGAGCACACCAGTCTATTATCTACCTACAGTTTGTCTCGTACAGCGAACGCGTCCTTATTGGCAGAGTGTGTGCGATTGCGCGCCGAGAAGGATGCGTCAGTCTCTGAGATTGCGGATCTGCGATCCGAGAACAAGACACTGACTTCGCTATTGTGGCTGTGACTGGGAGCAGTCAGAATGTAGTTGTACAGCGGTGCCCATTCCTTGTGTACCATGCGCGCATTGCAAGTAAACGAGGTTGTTATTAATGACCGCTACAGGATGCGACGCAACTCGGCCACGTCTGCGTCGTTTTCAACCCATGGACCCTGGCGGTTGAAAAACGTTATCTGTCGATACAAACACAGAACGTCGTCTTCGTTGTCAAAGAAGTATGCCCAGGGGACTCCGAGGTTGAAACCGAATACGTGGTTCCCAACACACTGCAGCGTCCCGATCCCACCTCGACTCGCTTCTTCGACCAACGTCTTCCAGGGGTCGTCTTTGGCTCCGGCAAAGCGACAAAAGGCTCGCTGAACCCGAACTGGACTTGAAACGACCAGCCTCGCCAGGGGGGAGACGTAGATCGGGTACGGTGGATCAAAGACATATTTGCCCTGGAAGCGGAAACTGAACAGACCTGAATTCGAGTCGGTGACGGTGATTTCGACAGAAGGGTCGACAGCCTCCAAAGACAAGATGAAGTCAGAGTCACGGTCGATCCTTTTCTCCACGACGACTGTTTGTATAGAGCGTTCCTGAAGGGGGAATGAAACCGCGTCGACTCCGTGTGTGCGCAGATAGTCGACAACTTGGCTACGATGGTAGAGACGGGCCAAGGAGGCCGTCCACTGCGTAGCCGGTGCGAGCCGCGCGTAGAAAGCCAGCGCGTCCAACCAGCCAAGCGCAGCAGACAACTCAGTCGGGTTCAGGAACCGGTGTATCTCGAATGGACCACCAGCAGGACCTTGATAGAGAGAGCGACGCGGAGTGGACAAGTGAAGGGCAATGTAGACGATCCGATCCAGAAGGCGAGAGTTGATGTAGAATCGCAGTTTCTCCGGAATCGAAACGGCGATGCGATGGGCGACCTCGACCGTCTTTGCCTCGGTTAACTGCTCCAGTGCAAGGCGCGCTGGTTTCTGCATGTCCGATCCATGGTCGGCGTCGACTGGGTCGTCGAGGCTGCCAGCGATGGCGACAATGCAATGAAGACCCCAATCCAGACCGGGTTTCGGATTATCGTTCATGGCGACAGTGACGGCGATGCCCTTACCGGTTACACGGCGGTACGTCTGTTTCTGTCGTTTCATGTCGTCGCTCTGCTTGGTGCAATCCTCCTCCTTGGATACATGGAACGGTTACAATGATTCACGGCATTTTGCTGGTGAATCAAGCAACAACCCAGACTTGTTGTCTGCGCACGCTATACCAAGCGACCCACCTGGTTATTTTCGATGTTGTTTGACGAGCGACAACCATCTTCCAACATGGGTGTGGGTCGACAAGTTAGTGCATCCCAATAATAACAGCGAAAGCAGAGTGTATCGCGAACTGGAGACGTTGTTCCTCATCCCTGTCACCAACCGAGGGTTTCAGCTCTCTGATGCTTCGATTGTCACAAGCGCCGCTCTGCTGGTCGACGCCGAGCATGAACTGCTCGGACTCGTGTGCCACTTCATCAAGTACGACTACCCACATCCACGCAACTTGCCTCGATACATCAGTTCTCGAAACTGGCGTATTCGATACAACGAACTGGTTGATCGCGCAGACAAGGCCGTCCGTCGCATCCAGCGCGCGTTTCGACAACGCCGTGAATTGTATCGTTTTCGCCGTACGTTTGCGCAGTCTCATATCCGTTCGACCACCTTACTTGCGGATTGTTTGAAAGACATTGTGCTTGGCTATTTCAATAACTAAACCTATATCGTCACACAGCTTTGCGCAACCGGCGAAACACACGACGCGGCGGCGAATCTTCAATGACAATGGGGACAGGACGCGGGCGGGAATAGAGTGGCAGGGCGGGTGGACGAGGAGGCGTAAAAGGAGGCAGCGGCGGTGGCAGAGAACGGGCCGGGGCGCGTTGCTGGCGATCTCGGTTCGGTCGCAGTCGCTGGTACAGGCGAGGCGGCGTTGCGGTCGACAAGATGGAAGCCGATATGTCTTCAAGTTTGGGTCTGTGGCGTGGAACGCGCGGCGGTCGAGCTGGGTCTTTGCGAAGAATACGGCGAGCTTGATCGTCAGCGCGCTTCATTTTGGCCAGTTGTGCTGCGTCTGGCAACAACAAGGCTTCCGAGTTGACGAAGGAGGCTTTTTCGAGGTGTGTTTTGACCTTGGCACTGAATTTGTCACGCCAGAGCTGTCGCACGTAGTTGTTTTGCAGATAGGTCTCGGCCGTGGCAACGCCGCGAAATCCCTTTTTGCGGACCAGCGCGTCCGCGGCGATCATGAATTGTGCAATCCGTTTGAAGACGAGTCCCGCGTTGCCCAGAAACACACCCGCGCGACGTTGGCTGGCGCCATAACCGACTCCGCGCGACCAGGTTTTCAAACGGGTGATGACATCAGTCCAGCGCGAGGGAGGCGAGCGGATGATATCGAGTGCCATCATGAAGGCAAACGTGGCACACGACCCGAATTTCTGAATTGGATGGTCCAAGATTACCACCCGAGCACGCCCTTTGTCGTACGTGTCTGCAATGACCTCCATCAGGGGAAGCAGACATTCGTTGCGCCATTTTGGCGTGTACGTTCGCGAAGCGCCAGACGTATCGATGTGAAGCACCGCGTAATCGACAGTATAGGGAAGAATCATCACGATTGTCATGTGTCCTGATGGTTCCGAATCGTACGGTGGCTGGAAGTAACCCTTGCCGGATACAGTGATCAATGGGAGTATAATGGGTAGGCGGCGGTTGGTATGCAAGTAGTACCAGCGCGCGTACAACAACATCCAGTTCAATCGCCGCTTGAACCCTTGATCAAAGTGCCAGAAGTCATCCTGTCTGATTTCAACGTCCTGGACGGGGTAGTAGACGAATGGATGCACTCGCTCGAATCGAGTCCAAATGGACCAGAACAAGATGAATAAGTCCTGTTGTGGTCTGGTCTTGGCCTTGTCATCACTGAACAAGCGATACGCATCCGCTAACCCATCGAGGTTTGCAAAATGATTCAATCGAGCCCTGGGAATGGACGGCACAGTGATGGGAAGTTCCCATAGGGCGAGTGGTTCGACCGGACCAAACAGGTGGGATTGTAAGGCGGCCTTGTCCTTGAACTGACTGAGCGCGGGGAGCACGGACGGCGTGGGTCGATCCTGTTTTTTTTCGTCCGGGGTCGCCATGGTGACAAACAGGAATCGGGAAAAAACATTTACATTGAAGTGTCTGTTTGTATTTCACTTTGCTTGATCAATAACAGATGGGTTTATGGTCCAAAATCGAAACCGAAAACCGCAGTAAACTAGGCAGAAAACGAGTTGTTAATCGGAAAGGCGTGGAACCTTGCGACGAGGTAGATCGTCGCCGTCGTGGAGGGCAGGAGGGTGGCGTGTTCGACGAGGACGGCCAGCCTTGGGCTCGGGGTCAGCCTTAACGTCGGGCTCGGGCTCCAGTTTCAGTTCAGGACCGCAGCTTGGAAACGAGGATACTTTGCGAGGACGACCACGGGGACGCTTCACGGGCGCTGCGGGGGCGGCGGCGAGTTGGGCGAGTCGTTTTTCAAACTGGTTGTTCTTCTCCTCCAAGGAGTCCATTTTACCGAGTAGGTACCGAAAGTGTTGATCCATGGCAGCCACGTCGTGCTTGACGATGTCCCGGCGTTTCAGAATCGCAGAGCAACCGAAGCGAACGAAGGCACAGTCAACGATGGCGTGCGGACAGGTAGCAGCGTGGGCTTCGAGTTCAGCCAGGGGGAATTCACCACCACACTTGTGCTGGCACTTCACCTTGCGGTTGGGGCAGACTTGAGCGTGTGTGCCTTGAACCGAGCGGGTCAGCATCTCTTTGCAGTCGGCACACTCCCATTGTAGAAACCCGCATTCCGCGTGGTGGTGGCGAATTTCTGCACCGCCGTGGCCGTAGACACCTTTCCAGTCACAACCGTTGAAGGGACACTTGACTTTGCGTGTTTCCACGATCTTGACAATGAAGGGACCGACGGCTAGCAGGGTCATGGGTTGCGAGCATACAGGGCAGTGATCGACAAACGACGGGAGGCAGTGTTGGCACAGGTAATGGCCACAACTGGTGGAAAACGAGCTTTCATGAACTGGGCGGAGCTTGCAGAGATTGCAGAACACCAGCGCAGGGTCATCAGGCTCAATAAATGATGCCTTGATGTACTGCAGCAGCGAGGAATGGATGGTGGACATGGTCGCAAACAGGTCTGGAAGTGACGAAAAAAGTCGACAAAACCCTTAGGGGTGATGTGAAGCGTTAGGCAAAAAACCACAATCGGCGTGGGGCGTGGGGGGTTTCGGTTTCATTCCGGGATCTGGCAAAAATGGGTTCTCTCCCCCCCCGAGGACTTGAACCTCGACCTCTTGGGTTACAGCCAAGCGTGCTATCAGTTAACACTAGGGAGGGGGTTCAGTGGTCTGACTTTGTGGGGGTAGGCGAACCCAGCGATTTCGGTCACCAGGTCAAAAGGTAGTTTGGCGAAGAGAATCGCCATGATTTTGCGAATGGCAAGGCGGTTTTGTGCGCGCCTCAAGGGGCGTAGCAGACATGTTCGTGACACGATCAGGCCGCGCTCGCCATTGTATCTGTTCGCGCGGCGGTGTGTGTAATACAGACGGCAATCTAGGGATAAGACGACTGTGGTGCTGGTACGCCAGTCCGTCCATTCGATGCAGTTCACTCGGAATCCTAGAGCCTCACGCATCTCGACAAGGCATTGAAACTCGTCGTCGCGATCGTCCCGCCATTCATCCACCCAGTGCGACCATAGAGTACTCACGGGTAGGCGCATAAAACCCCATTCACTGCGGAGAGAATAGCCGGTCACAGAGCGATCGGTTGCGCCAGGGAACAGACGCTGTACACCCTCCAAGGAGGCAACTCGCTTTGCAAGGGTGGACATGGCGATCGTGTAACGGACCACGTGGTGAGTGCGAAATCGCGTCGATTCGACGGTGCGTTTTTTCGTACACGAATTGCAAGTACCAACCAAACACACACAGACAGACACAGTGAAGATGGACCAATCCATGGTGATTCCCGATCAAGACGAAAAGGTGGCCGAACCGGTTGCCACCGTCAAAGATGAGGTCAAATTCGACTGTTCCACGTGTACCTGCAACTATTGCGGATCGAAACCGTCGCTGTTTCTACACCGGAGCGAACAAGCGAGTGATGCACCGCTGCGATCCGTGTGTATCGACTGTTTTGTCAAGGTTTTCGACCAAGTTCTTCAAAAACCGAGCGGCGCGGCCTAGGCATTGAGGTGTTTGCGATCCAGCTTGGACGTGGCAATCGCACCGGACAGTGCCATACTGCCTGCCATCAACAACGCAATACCGCCGGCGCTCATTGCCATGGCCTGGTACGACGACGAGCGTAAGTTGAACGCGGCGTACGCTGCACCACCCACGCAAAGCAAGACACCGACCGTGATCAGCGTCAACATTGACTCCTTGTACGACCCCCACTCGTCAATCAAATCGGTATTCTTGTTCTGTGACTGCCAGACCCCACCCGCGATCGCCGCGACTAGCGCCAACAACAACGCGGCCGAGAGCCACACTTTGGAGCTACTTGACGACGCAAGGGTGGGCAACAAAGGGAGAGCAACGAAACCCGGTCCAAGGATCGCGATCATCAAGCTAGGCGGCAAACCGACAAAGTACGACATGACGAGTCAGAGTGGGAGAGAAGGGTAATATTCACTGAGTGTCAAAAAAAGTCAAGCCGTGCGCGCAGCGTCAGTCGCGGTTTTAATGTCAATGTGGAAATAGGAATCACACCTTTTACTACACCATGGAGTACACTGTGCTCGGGTATCAACTCCCGTTGTCCAAGGTATACAGAGCAATAGCACCGCTTCCATCCACGGAACAGCAACGTATCGCGGTCGAAGCGTACTTGAAAAACATGCGACTGGCCCAATTGGTGTGTTTGGTACAGGACGATGTGATTACGATCGGATACGGTGTTCACGTATCGACGTCCTTGAGCGCGGACGAAAAGGAAGACTTACTTGAAACCATGGATTTCAACGCTTTCCAGGCCACTCCGATCTACCCTCTGTTTCCAAAGGACGAAGAGGCGTTTATTGAAGTGAAAAAACGACCTGATTCGGACGAACGGCGAAAATACAATCTGACCAGGATAGTCGATGTCAAGGAAAAGAAGAAGAACAAGGAGGAACGCAAACAGAAGGAAGAGAAGGAGGGTACGCCACCTACCGAGGAAAAGAAGGGAGGTGGTAAAAAGGGTGGCAAGAAGGACAAGCCCGATGTAGTCGCTGAACCGGTTGCTGAGCCCGTACCAGAGCCCGTTGCTGAACCGGTTGCTGAGCCAGTTGCTGAGCCGGTCGCTGAGCCTGTTGCAGAACCCGTACCAGAGCCCGTTGCTGAACCGGTTGCTGAGCCTGTTGCAGAACCCGTACCAGAGCCCGTTGCTGAACCGGTTGCTGAGCCAGTTGCTGAACCGGTACCAGAGCCCGTTGCAGAGCCTGTCGCTGAACCGGTTGCAGAGCCTGTTGCTGAGCCAGTCGCTGAGCCCGTTGCTGAGCCAGTCGCTGAACCGGTTGCAGAGCCTGTTGCAGAACCGGTTGCAGAGCCAGTCGCTGAGCCCGTTGCAGAGCCAGTCGCTGAACCGGTTGCAGAGCCTGTTGCTGAGCCAGTCGCTGAGCCCGTTGCTGAGCCAGTCGCTGAACCGGTTGCAGAGCCTGTTGCAGAACCGGTTGCAGAGCCAGTCGCTGAGCCAGTCGCTGAACCGGTTGCAGAGCCCGTTGCAGAACCGGTTGCAGAACCGGTTGCAGAGCCTGTTGCGGAACCGGTACCAGAGCCCGTTGCAGAGCCAGTCGCTGAGCCCGTTGCAGAACCGGTTGCAGAACCGGTTGCAGAGCCTGTTGCAGAGCCAGTCGCTGAACCGGTTGCCGAGCCCGTTGCAGAGCCTGTTGCAGAACCGGTTGCAGAGCCAGTCGCTGAGCCCGTTGCAGAACCGGTTGCAGAACCGGTTGCAGAGCCTGTTGCTGAACCGGTACCAGAGCCCGTTGCAGAGCCAGTCGCTGAACCGGTTGCAGAGCCTGTTGCAGAACCGGTTGCAGAGCCTGTTGCAGAGCCTGTTGCAGAACCGGTTGCAGAGCCTGTTGCAGAACCGGCACCAGAGCCCGTTGCAGAACCAGTCGCTGAACCAGTCGCTGAGCCAGCTGCCGCAGAGTCAGTGGAGTCCAAACTGGCCGCAACTCAGCGCGCACTGGAAGAGGCGTTGGCAAAACTTGCTGCGATGCAGAGTGCAACACCACCGCCGCCCACAGAACCTTAGCGCATCGTGCAAGGTTTAGCAAATCGAGATTTATTAAAGTCAAAAACACACTCATTGACAAGCGACACAGAACGTGTCTCACAGAGATTGAGTCGCAGTTGTTTCTGGCTCAGAGTCAGACTCGACCAGCGTATCCGCTTCAGACAACACGTCTTCAACCGGCTCCTCGGTAGGATCGTACTTGAGCTCGTAGTCATTCGCTTCATCACCAGAGCTGCTGGAGACATCGTCGTCGTCCTTAGCCGTCACAGTGGCGGTGTCCATGGAGATACCGCGACCAGGGGGCGTGGAGACAGAGGTGTCGACCGCGCATTCCAGACAGACCGCGTCTGGGGCCTCAGCGGAGTGGTTGGCGTGATGGGCAGTGGTGAGAGACACGCCATACTTGAGCGAGAGGCGGTCAGATTGTTTCAGGAAAAGAGCACTGCGCTCCTTGCGACGGCGACGAACCAGAGTCATCGCCTTGGCTAACTTCTCCGCGTAGTAGTGATATCGCTTGACTGCGCGTTTCAGGCGAGAGTGAGTGTTGCAGGCATACTGCATGACTTGCTTGACTGCGTGTTCGAATTCAGGCTGAAATTCCTCGGGCACCCCGGCAGAGACCGCAAAGGTATGACGCTCCGTAGCGCGCTGTTGCATAACCTTGGCGCGTTCCGCAGACAGAGCAGGGTACTTCTTGACTTTGGGCACAGAGGTTGGCACAACCAGAACCGGGCGCTGGCGTCCTTGACGTCGACGCTTCACTTCGGCGTGTTTCTTCTTGATGTTTTCCGGTAATTTGCGCGTCGCAGTGACCGTACTGGGTGTGACGGGAGAGCTAGGCGTAGACTCCATAGCAACAGGGATCACGACAGCCGTGGCAGACATTGGGAGAAACAGGAGGCAGAGACGATTGAAAAAATGAAGCAGTTCGAGTTTTGACAAGGCCGTGTGCCCAAACACAAATCCGAGTCACCCACGCGGTAAGCCCAAACCTAAACCCACGCGATCCGGCCGGACCTGAACCTGAACCCAAACCCAAAGCCGAAAATAGTAACCACGCCAAATACTTGTTGGCGCCGAGTCGATCGCGGTTCCTCGACACCACGAATTTCCATGTCGTGTCTGTACTGTGTCGTAGGGTGAGGGTCAGGTTTTATTCTTTCAACAACAAGGTTTCCAGTTCCGGTTCATTCATCGTGTGGCCAGAATGTGGAACCCACGTGACAATGACTCGCCTTGACAGTGAAATGGCCCAAGGCAGGCGATGAAGTACGCGCACTAGTGCGGAACAGATGCACAACCGTATTGATGGCCTCCTCCAACTGACGCAGCGTCCCGTCGTTGATGATGACATAGTCAGGATGGATGGACGAGGTTCCTTGCTCGGATTGATGGGACGCAACCTTGTGTTCTGTAGTGGAGGCGGCGGTGAGGGATGGGCGTTCGATGCGCACCACCACGCCACCGACACTGCGCACGAAATCGGCTTCGTCAGGAAAGCGACCGTCGCTGAACACAATCGAGGCCTGCTTGTCTGCGGCGACCGTGTCTTGCACAAATTTCTGGGCGAGGCGACACCACAGCGTTTGCGGCGGTTTTCCTGGGAACATGGCTGGCAGGACCGTGGGGAGAAAGTCGCGACAGACTTCCGATCCAAACGTTTGGAGAAACTCGCGACCCGACACACCCCAGAAGGGATTGACAACGAGTTTCTCTTCCTGGGTTCCATTGACTTCCTTGTCAGAGAACCCCAGCGCTTTGGCAATTTGTTTCAGCGGCGATGCAAACGCGTACTCCTTGAAGCCTTGTGCACGGAGGAAGCTAGCAACTTGGCTTTTCCCAACACCAATCGAACCCGTCAGCATGATGATGGTCGACGACGACATCGCGGCGAAACGAAACTATTTTTGTTCTCGTTAAAGAAAAGGTAACGGTTTCGCTCCGCAGCATGCAGAAAGCAAAACTGATCAGCACCCCTAAAGGGAAACCGAAGCGCGCCAAGAATTGTCTGCGCGCCGGGACCCGCAACCAAGCCAGTGCGAGTACGACCAATGCGGATTTGTTGCGCAACGCACCGTCGGTGCCGAGCAAGGCCAGCAAGCCGAGCGCAGACTATGCGGCTGGGTTTGAGGCGTCGTACAAATTGTACAAGAGTGGCGATTTAGCCGAATTAAAGGCCAAGGCGGCTGCGTACGATACAGCGAAAAAGTTGATATTGGAACAGGAACGAGCGACACAACGGGTTGGGAAAATCGAGAAACAGTTGCTTGGGTTGTTCAACGTACCGGTCAAGGCGGATGACGGACATGACGATGACGACGACCATGGGGATGTTGCGCGCGTACGCTGATCACCCTGCACACGTGCGTTCGTTTCGGTTTCGTGGTTGTCGGTGTTGGTTTTACAACGTTCAAACACCATGGACAAGGCGGCGAACGAAATCATCCTCGAGTTTCTGCAGTGTTGCTCTGAACCTGTCATCCAGGGCATGCTGACAAGAGGGGCCGGTAAATTTTGGTTCGCTTTGCCATCTCATCCCGAGGTTTCAAGCATTTTGACCCATTTTTGTCAACACCCAACGTGGCCGTTCCGGATGTCGTCCGTTCAACACGGAGCCGTGCTCACTGAAGTCGCTTTGCAGCCAGCGTCCAGTGACTGGTATCAACCCTCACTGGTGCGAATCGACCTGGCTGCCGATCAACTCTTCAACCTCGGCGAAGTGGACGTGTTGTATGCGATCCAGACGAACGGCGGCGACGACAACCGACCCAGTGTCCTGGTCAACTCAAGCGATCGGGTCCACTATCTGTCGTCCGAGGTGTTTGCCTTTCCTATCGTCACCGACCAGATTCGACACACGACGCTGTCGTTTGACAAGCCAATCACGCTGTATGCGTGCAAGACGTCAGCGCGCGACAAGATCAAGGGCGTGTCATTGTGTACGATCCGCATGTTTGGCGTGCAGTGGACCATCGACAAGAACGGGTACATCATCCCGGCCCTGACGAGCCTGGCCGCGGTTCAAGGCGAAGCACTGGTCTCAGAGCTGGTCACGGCCCCGGCTCAAGAAAAGCCCCAAGTCATCGACCTGGTGTCAATCCTGGTTCCCGAGGAGAAATGGGAAGTGGTGTCCGAGACCCCCGCGCCGACTGTGGACGCTTCCACGGCGACTGAAACGGAGAAGGAAACCAAGATCACCACCATCGCCGCCCCGACCACTGAAGCCGAGAAACTGAGGCTGTGGTATACCATGGGCGTTGCCGTTATGGATCTGCGCGACGGAGACACTGTATTTGTGGTTTGCGGCGCTCCTCCAGGCGACACCACGACCGTGCTCAAGGCAACCCTGATTGGTGACATTCAATGGTCCAAGCAGTTCCACGCCACCTTCACCGTTCGTCTGGCGGACGCCCCAACGCTCTCTGTTACCCTAGAAGGAACTGCCGGGTACCCCGTCGGTCGCCCTCAGCTGTTACCGGTATCGACCCGCGCCGATGCCGTTACCCTGGTCGAAAGTCGCGGGCTCATAGTCAGCGCCACGGCTCGGTTGATGCCGGGCGTCGTCGTCGATCGCACCTCGCAGCAAGAACAAGAATGGAGTCTGGCTGACATGGATCCACTCACTTTGCTGGAAAAGGAACGAATCTGGGCGCGCGCTACCGTGAATCTACTCCATTTGGAAAAGGGTGACACTGTGTTTGTCCGTGCTGGAGAGATGGACAAGCCGTGTGTGTTACTGAAAGCCCTGGTGGAGCGCGACCTGGAATGGAATCCGCAACACGACGAAGATGATCTGTTAACGGGGTGGATCACCGTTCGGTTGGTGGAGACGCCATGCATCACGGTGAGATTGCAGTTTATTGCATACTACAGCAGGCACGAATACCCTCGTATCTTCCCGACTAGCTGCCTTGGTAACGCGCTTCGACTGGCCAAGTCCCGCAATTTGGTTCTCGGGCCCAAGGCTGCGTTGATGTTCCCTGGCGACTGCATTGTGAGCGTCACGCCGACCCAGGTGTAACACGGTCTCAGCTCAGGGCAAACCCAACCGTGGCGAACAAGCCGACCACGGACAAGGCTGCACCCGCAATGATTTTGCCCGTATTGTCGTTGCTACCATACGTGGTCGTGTCCGTATCACCACCCGAGTCCGGGTTGTCGGGGTCAGGGTCGTTGATGGGTGTTGCACCGCCACCTGTTCCGTCGTTTTTAGTACACGTTTGTTGTAACGCCACGTTGTTTACCACACTGTCTTTGACCTCCTCGGGCAAACCCAGGTACTGGTTGCATTCCAATAGGTCCGGGCAGGGACTGAAAGTTTTCAACATGACCGCGGGGCGATAGGCTGCAACATCCAGGCACTTCTTGTCGTAGCACACTGGGGCTTTGATCGCCGAGGTGTAGCAGCGACAGACTGGTGTGAGTTTGAGTTCATCGGGGCTCAAACTGCTGCAGGCGGTGGACATAATGGCGTCACAACTGGGCGTCGAACCGTAGAATTGCGAGCCGCAGAGAAAAGGGTCACCTTTACCGAGACAGCATAGACGCTGGAGCATGGCATCGGATTGAACTTTGCGGACGGCTGAGAAGTCCTGGTAGCCCAGTTGGATCCCACCGATGACACCCGAGTAGTAGGCGACTTGTTTGATGCGAATGGCTGTGGCAAACAGCGTCTCGGGCTCGTCCACGTCCGTGTACTGAACGTCGTCGGCCTGGTAGGCAAGGGAGCTGATGTGTCCGATTGGACCGTTGATCGCGGTCCAAAACGTGTACTTGGCTGGGGCGCGAGTGTACCGCGGCGATGCTTTACCGTCAAACTGACTGAGAGAAACTGTACGGGTAGGACAAGGAAAGGGTGTGTATGGCGCACAGTTCCATTCCCGTAGCCAGCCGATCGGATTGCCGTTCTGGTATTGCCAAGGTGTTTGAAAGTTACGCCACCGACATTGCAGTCCTTGTACTAGTTCCAGCCAGCCGACTTTGATTGCAGAGAGGGCATAACCCGCGGTGGCCTTTTCTTCGACGATGTTCGCCCCGCCCGTACCGCCAAATCCGGTCAAGCGAACAAACTCCTCGGGGCCACTCAGATCTGGAGGTTGACAAGGTCGGATATAAAGGCCTTCCAATCGATCAATCACTTTGCCAGTCGCGAATCGCACCCCCGTGATCACGAACCCAGGCTTTATAGTGAACTCGTTGGTGTTGACCTCAGTAAAGTTTACGTTTGGCGTCATGTTGCCCCAAATCACGGGTCCCAATTTCACACTGGCCCGTTGCGCGTCCGAGCCATCAAACAAGGAAGCAGCAGTGATTGGTACAGGGGGTGCAGAAATCGGCGGCACAGGCGGTGGATCGGGCGCTTCCACATACGAGGTGACACGACGGGACGAACGGCGAACAATCATCACAGTGGCGGTTACACGTCAGTCTAGAAAACATTCTTTGTGTATTGGCCGTTTTACGTTTACAAAGTATTTGTCCTCGGCAATTTCGGTGTCGACGTGTAGGCGTCCATCGCCACGTCTGTTTCAACCCATGTACTTGCGTAGTATGTACCAGTGGGCGATGCTCTTGCTCTCCACGGAGCTTGTTTGCTCAGGGGCATAAACCGGGTCATCGCAACGCCATTCGGCACCTCTCTCGGGATTGAATTGAGTGCTGTACGACCTGCTTGAAAGAACCAAGGCGAAATCGAGCCGTCTGCGAAAAAGAACTGGTACCCCATGGTTCCGTACTGGTCATACGCAAACAGGACCTTGGGCAAGAACCATGATCCAGCAGGAGCGTCTATCCAGTACGAACCAGGATACGAGGCAACAGAACCGTAGCCAAAATCTCCCAAGCCTTCAGGTGGATACTGGTACGGGATGCTGTACAGCAGGTTGGCAGGCTTTGATCGATATCCCCAAAGGGGAGTCGGAGTGTCCCACACGTTTCCGGCCAAAAACAACAACCCGGTGATAACGTGTCCGGCTGGGGGCGGTACCGAGCAACCACCACGGACAACATACTGCGAGCCTGGAGCTGGTGCGAGTGTGAGTGAAAAGGTGGGAGGTGACGCTGCAACCCGTGTAAAGGTTGTGAACGGCTCGGATCGACCACCGAGAACAAGATATCCATCCGATTGGGTCAGCGTTGGACGCAAAGCTACAGACCCGTTCCCAGACAAGACGACCCGGAACGATGTGTCCACATACTCCACTGCAGCAGTGGGTGTGTTTCGCACCACTGCGTATAGAACATTACTGACTCCGTCGGTGAAAAAGAGCTGTGCTTCGTTATATACAACCGCTTTTGTAGCTTGAACGATGCGGATCAACGCACCGTTGAAATCCGCCTTGAGAGAGAAGTACGAAGATGTTGGCGTGGTGCACGCAACCCGCGTCGAGGAACAGAAGTCCAGTCCGAGCGTGGCACAGCTTTTACCTGCACCATCGTGTGGCGAACAGGCCGGCATCGACCACACGAATCCTGGTCCACACGGTGCACTGCAAACTGGCGAACTCAACAGGATCGCATCTTTGTTGATGCACGCTTGCTTGCCATCCGAGTTGGTGCCGTAGTAACCAGCAGGACATGAACAGGAGTACGATCCATCTGTCGTGGTGGTGATCCCGGTCGCCACAGTCCGGCGCGTCGGGCGGTAACGGTACGCCACACGAATCAGAACAGTCTTGAACTTCCACCAACGGGCCACACGCTGCACCACCAACACTGGCCTGACGTGTAATGGTCCGAGTTCGACTCGACTGTTTGAGGAGACAATCACACGCGGACCAATCGGACCAGGGTGTGGTAACACAGTCCAGAGGAGAGGCGGGGTCATCGCAGGGTACAGTCGAACTGGTGATGGACTCAGCGGCGCAAGACGCGTCGTTGGTAGACTTTCCCGCCCTGACGTAGCTCAGTGTATTGCTAGTCGTGTCGCAAACAGCTTTTTCTGTACTGGGATCGTATTCACAATCTACACCAGTGCCGGGATCCTCGCCACTTCCGCGAAAGGCAAAGTACCCACCGACGCCGGCTGCAGCCGCAGTGACCGCCGCAACCGTCGTGTACAGTGCTACGTCGGACGACATAACGCATTCAAACCATGACAGGGAAAAAAGTTGACCGTGTTAGTAGGCCATAATGGCCAAGAACGCTGGCTCGCCGTCTTGATACGTGAAGGACGACCACGGCAGCGACGCGTCCAGCGAGAAAAACACACCATCGGGTTTTCGAATAAAGGCCCGATTATTTGCAAACAACACCTTGAACCCAGGAACCAGAATACGATCTTTCAACGCCTTTCGTGCGTCGCGCCAGGTTAACAACACGTCACCGAGCGCGTCCACGTGCCAGCCTTGCTTAAATCCAGAAAAGGACAGAACCTTGGTGACTGGGTCCAGGTAGAGTGGATTAGGTGAGGATGGATGGTAGAAGAGATACATGTTGTTGAATTGGGTCGTAATCCCATTGATCGGACGCGGAAAGAAGAACCGAGGAACTTGGCAAGGAACACTGCCGATGTTGGTGCAGTACTGAGCGGCCAACGTGGCACAGGATATACCCGTGCCTACAGCCGGGTCACAGTAGCCAACAGGCTGAGTAATTTGAGGTTGGAGATTTGTACCACACGGCGCGCTACAGAACGGGTCTGACAAGAGCCGAGCGTCCTTTTTGAGACAGGCCGGTTTGCCATCAAAATTGATCCCACTGAAACCGGTTGGACACACACACGCGTACGAGCCGTCACTGGTCGTAGTAATACCGGTTGCGAACTCGCCACAGCGACTGTTCTGATCGAACGTACACGCTGCGCCGGCAAAGCCCGCCAGACAGCTGCATTTCCCGGTCACAGGGTCGACTGTTCCTTTCGAGTTACACGTCGTGGTGTTGCTGAATTGACAGTTGGAGCCGACAAACCCAGAGTCAGGACGACAGAAACAAGACCCTTCCACCGACCCGCTGTACGGTTTGGGAGCCGAACTGAGCTCGACTGGGTTGTATGGCGACGTCTGGACGAAATCACCATTGTTGCTACAGGTTGGAACCGTGGCGCCGATCAAGGGACAGACCAAGTCGAACACGTTTCGATTAGGGCGGTAGTACTTGCGCCGACTCGCGTTGAGTGGGTAAAAGATTAGGTTGCCCGGAGTACTGACAGGCCTGGTCGGATCCTTAAGCTCCAGGTTGCCGATAGGGTTTCCGATCGCGGTTTCCAGAGCCTTGGCCACTTTGACATTCCCGCTGCAACCGACACCGATGGTTGGTGCGATGGGTTCCCGAGCTAGTGCGTCGCGGCAGACGATCATCACCGTGGCACCCGTGTCCGCGTTGACCGCGTCGAGAAGATTGGGTGCGTAGACTCCTTGCGCTGTGATGTAATTGATGTGATCACGGCGATTGGCCAGGTAGGCGTTTTCATCGACCCAGCCCCATCCGTTTGTTCCGGGTACACACCGAAAATCAACACCGGGTTTTGCTGCGGTGCACATCACGTCGGCGTACGGACGACACACGTACTGGAACTTGGTTTCCGGGTCACAAAACTTGTACTGTGTGTTGGGGTCGCATGACAGGGTCACCGGTGGTGCAGGGAGACAAGCCTGTTGACAGGTCACGACATTGGTGACTGGGTCACACCGTTCAATGTAGGTGGTCAAGAGGGTCGGTGCCGGGCATGAATACGCGGGATCAGGATTCGGTCGACACGAGGTTGACACACAGGCGGTCCAGTCGTCACTGGCCGTGCAAAACGCCAGCTGGTTGCTGCCACACGGGTAGGCGCCACAACGCTCCACGTCCGTGTTGCGGATACACGTACCCGACCATTGATACGACAGGTTCAACGGATCCTGGGCGCAGACCATGGGAGGGAGTCCTGCAACGGGTGCACAAGGAGGTTCAACGCCACACGGTGAAATGCATTTCAAGTCGAAATCGGCTTCAGTGTAGGCGCCCAGTGACGTACCGGCGGCTAAGGCCGCGTCGTTCAACACACACTGTGGAGTGGCAGCGGTACGAGCTTGACCCGGGCACACCGGAACGGGTTTGCCAGCACACATGGACGACTTGACCCACGAGTATTGGCCATCGGCGCCAGCCTCGCACGTCAGCTTCTCACTGAAAGCGATGGCGGGTCGAGTCAGATTGCGGCATTTTGACACGCACTGGCGCTCGTGTGGACCCGAGTCACCTAGAACACAAACGCTTTCTTCGGACGGCGACAAACACGATAAGGGGTCCAGCAACACACACGGATCTTCACAGTACCAGTCCCCGCGTTGTACGGTTTCCAGCGCGGCCAATCCGCCATCCTGTTCGACGAGCACGGTACAGCCGTCCGCAGCCTTGCAACAACCCGCGCGGACACAGCCTGGTTTTCGTTCTAGATCACAGACGGACGAGCAGAAAAAGTCACCGAACGCACCGTCGCCAACTGCGCAGACTTCCTCCTCGGACAGAGGGTTACAGGCAACGCGGCGATTCTGATTGCAACGAAATTTGCATTCCCATTGGTTGCTCGTTGGGTTCAAGACTGGGTTACAAGGATTGGCTTCCGTACAACCTGGTGCTAAACGACAATCCGGCGCGCCCGGTGGCGGCGGTGGCGCCTCGCAGTCACAGGGTTTCTGTTCGGCAAGCGAGCCACACGCCGCGCCTTGACCTGAACCTTGTTTCGTGACGGTTCGTGTACGAGTCGAGACGCCTCCTAGATTACAATTACACGCACTCCATTCGGACCAAGGTGACGTTTGGCAATCTTGCACACACGCTGTCAACTCTTCGCTAGAACAAGGCTGTGTACTCTGTTTGGATCTGGGACACGATGATGGATTCGAGGCCTGACCCGCTGCTGTGAATGAAACAACGCCCGATGCACAGTCACAGGGCCCGTCTGGAACCGGGGCGGCAAAGACACAACCTGGAACTGGCGGCGTATCTGTGTCGGGATCCTCGCCACTTCCGCGAAAGGCAAAGTATCTCCTTGAGCTGACGACGACACCGGCTGCAGCTGCCGTGACCGCCGCAACCGTTGTGTACAAAACCACATCGGATGACATGGACCGAGACACTACTCGGGAACGGGCAAACAATTTTTTGTGCTAGACGGGAATCG
>JACCDT010797525.1_pt1 | contig 21088 bp, 23 predicted proteins | sample 7446291 | NCBI WGS metagenome assembly JACCDT01 (sample SAMN15323446, study PRJNA562643) | freshwater metagenome | isolation source: river surface water | place: USA:Blue River Watershed | collected 2017-08-17 | reverse complement strand
ATAGCTATCGCATCGAGTTCATCATCAGATTTTTTTGTATTATCTATCTTCACAAGCATTTTCACCATACGCATTACTTGTTCTTTATCAGCTTTTCCATAACCTGTCGTTGCTATTTTTATCTGTGGTGGACTTGCTTCAAATATTTTTAAGCCTGCTTTTATAGCTTCATATATTACGACTCCACGTGCCTCAGCAACATGCATTACTGTCTTTTGGTTTGTTGTTAAAAAAAGAGTTTCTATTGCGAGTATTTCTGGTTTGTATTTTTTTATTACAGTATTTACTTCTTCACCGATGAGTTTCAATCGATCTGAAAATTCTAATTTTGCTGAAGTTTTAAAACATTCAGAAAAAATAACCTGCTCGTTTTTATCTCCAGTATTTTTTTCTAATACTGCGACACCCAATCTCTCAAATCCAGGATCTATCCCTAAAATTTTCATATATTTATTATACCAAAGTATTTTTTTAAAAAATAAAAAAAGCACATAAAGTGCTTTTTTAAAATTTTATGAAACAGTTAATGTAGTTCCTGTTTTTTCGAAAAATGTGGCTCGGTAAGCTTCATTACTATGATAAGATGCTGAACGTATACAATACTTACCTACTAAGAATTCAGCTTTTGCTGCTAAAGAGTCTCTTAAAGATTCAGTGTCTTCTCCTGATTCAAGTCCCCTTAAAACCATTTCCTTGTCTTCTGGATCTACTATCACGATTCTTCTTCCTTTTGCGGCTGAGCGCACCATAGTCGGTCCGCCAATGTCAGTTTTTTCAATTACTGACATTTTAGTTTTTGTTTCACTTTTTATTTCATCTTCCAATGGATAAAAATTGCAGTACAAAAGATCAATGTATCTAATTCCAAGTCTTTGTAATTCTGCTCGGTCTTCATCGTTATTTTGTGCAAGTAATCCGGCATGAATTTCACGTGACAAGGTGACTACACGGTGACCTAGAATTGGTTCACCAACGATATCTTTAATATCGATTACAGATAATCCAGCTTCTGTGAGTGTTTTTGCAGTACCACCAGAGGCAAGAATTTCAAAATCAAGGTCAATGAGTTGTTTTGCAAACTCAACAATTCCGTCTTTATTGAAAACGGACAATAAGGCTATTTTTTTCATTTTTTAAGGTTTAATTGGTTTTTACTAATCTACCATGTAGATTTTATGTTGTCTATTTTTATTCTTTCACTTCAAACCCTAAATGTTCGTATGCTCTAGGTGTTGCGACACGGCCACGAGCAGTACGTTCGAGTAAACCGAGTTGTATCAAGTAAGGCTCGATAACTTCTTCGATAGTTGCTTCTTCTTCAGAGAGAGCTGCCGCGATAGTTTTCACTCCTACAGGTCCACCATTAAATTTTTCTATAAGTACTTCTAAGAATCTTCTGTCAGAAGAGTTAAGACCTATCTCATCTATTGCAAGCATATCGAGTGCACGCTTTACTGTTTCTTGATCTAAATTTTTCTTATGTACTTGTGCAAAGTCACGAACTCTTTTCAAAAAGTAGTTTGCTGTGCGGGGAGTGAAACGACTTCTTTTAGAAATTTCTTTAAGCCCATCTATTTCTATTTCAGTGTTTAATAATTTACTAGATCTTTCTACTATTTGTTCTATTTCTTCATTTGAATAAAATTCCAAACGAAAAACTCCACCAGAGAAACGAGAACGAAGAGGGGAAGATATAAGTGCGACTCGTGTTGTAGCTGCTATGAGTGTAAAAGGTGGCAAGTCGAGTTGTATTGTACGAGCACTTGGACCTTTACCGATAATAATATCAAGAACTCCAGACTCCATAGCAGGGTAGAGTATTTCTTCTACCATTTTATTTAGTCTATGTATTTCATCTATAAAGATAATATCTCCAGCAGAGAGGTTTGTGAGAATAGAAGCCAAGTCACCGACTTTTTCAATAGCTGGACCAGAGGTTATTTTCATTTGTCTTCCTGTTTCTTTAGCTATGAGGTGTGCAAGTGTTGTTTTTCCTAAGCCAGGAGGGCCATAAAAAAGTATGTGTTCAGGTATTTGGTTGCGCTCTTTTGCAGCTCCCAATAGTATTTTTAGGTTGTCTTTTATATGTTTTTGGCCAATATAGTCATCCCAACGGCTTGGACGTAGGGCTTGGTCGAGGTTTGCCTCTTCTACTATATTGTTAATTTCTTTTTTATTTTCGCTTGACATTTTAATTCTTGTATGCTACACTTTGGTTGTTAAGTTGTTTTCAACAGTGTATCCACATTATAGCATTTGTATAGTGTCAGATATAGTATAATAGTTTTATTGAAGGTTAGGGCGTCTTTGTCCGCATTATGCGGATTTTGTTTTGTAAGAAGACACTAATCTCTAAGCAATCAGCCCCTGGTTCTATAAGTTTGCGTAGGACGTCTTGGTTTATAATTTATTATTTTCTGGCACCATCCTACAAGAATTTATTACTTTTACGACTTAGTTGTGAAAGGATTGTTTAGAGATTAGTGTTTTTTTGTTTCTAATTTATTCTTCGAGTAGATCCACGACACTTTTTACTTCATCGTATGAAGTTATACCGTTTAACATTTTGATTATTCCATCTTGGCGCATTGAGAGAATGCCTTGGTGGGCGGCGATTTTTTTGATCTCTCGTTCACTTGGGTTTTGAGGCATTATTTTTTCAATAGCCTCATCTGTTTTGATAGCTTCAAAGATTCCCATACGGCCTTTGTATCCAGTCATATTACATTTCTCACAACCAACAGCTGTAAATATTTTCATTGGTGCATTTGGATCAATACCATACTTCATAACATCTTTGCCTTCAGCAATAGCTCCATCGATAATATCTTTTATAATTTTAGCCTCTTCTTCAGAAAGGGCTTTTTCTTTTTTACAATCATTACAAAGTTTACGGACGAGACGTTGAGCGATAGAAAGAGAAAGAGCAGAGACAAGGATTTTCGCATTTACATCAAGGTCGATAAGGCGGGGAATAACTCCAGCCGCATTGTTTGTGTGTAGTGTTGAAAACACAAGGTGACCTGTGAGCGCAGATTCGACAGCGATCTTTGCAGTTTCACTGTCACGGATTTCTCCTACCATCACCACATCAGGGTCTTGGCGGAGAGCAGAACGTAAACCTTCTAGGAATGTATAACCTTTTTTACTATCTGTTTGTGTTTGAGTTACGCCTGTTAAATGATATTCAATAGGGTCTTCTATCGTAATAATTTTTATTTCAGAAGAATAAATCTTTCGTAAGAATGCATAAAGAGTCGTTGTTTTACCGGATCCTGTTGGTCCTGTGACGAGTATCATTCCGTTTGGTTTTGCTATTTCTTCCATAATTATTTTAAATAAATATGGTTCGATACCCATATCTTCCAAATTCACTTGTATAGATTTTGGATCGAGTATACGCATAACTATTGATTCTCCGTATGCACCTGGAATCATAGAACTACGAATACTTATCTCCTCTCCGCCGATCATAATTGCAAATCTTCCATCTTGTGCAGTTTTACTTGTGAGTTTCATTCCTGAAAGAAGTTTCAATCTTGAATTAAGAAGTCTGTAAGTTTCTAATTTGAAAAACATGACATCTTGCAAAACTCCATCGAGACGGAAACGAAGTCTCGCTCGATCTTCTTCTGCTTCTATATGAATGTCAGATGCTTTGATAGATATTGCACCAGCAAGAATAATTTCAAGTATTCTAGAAATTTTATGCATTACACCTTCCACCATAACTTTAGTAATTAATTTTTCTACATCCTGCATCTTTGATATTTTACCTGCAGTTTCCATAAGTATTTCTCCAGAAATATCGAGCCCACCGACTTTAGAACTCTCAGCCATAGAAAGCTCAGCGTACCTGTCCCAAACTTTTTTTAAACTAGCCAAAGAAGTCATATAAAAAACAGCCTCATAGTTTTTAGCTTTCATATTTTCCGAAATATTTTTCATTAAGTTTTCTTCAGGGGAGCGAAGAGCAATATAAATGTTTTTTCCAGAAATTTTGAAAGGAGCTATGTTTAACTTCCTAGCTTCGTCTTCAGAAATAGCGCGTAGAGATTCATTATCTATTCCAACAGAGGCCAAATTAATATATGGGAGATTGTATTTTGATTCAGCGAGCAATTGCACGAGTTGTTCTTCCTCTTGTTTACGGAGTTCGTCTAACTGCTTATTTGGTTTTTCTTCATCAAATTGAGCCATTTATCCTTATATTATAAAGTATTTTTGTTCTTCTACCTACTTGACTTTTTATACATAGTATGCTATACTTTAGTCAGATAAATAAAAATAGAAAAACAAACAAATTTTTAACTTCTTAAACAATTAAATATGAAAAAAGTAGTATTACTCGCAATTGTTCTCCTAATGTCAGGATTGAGCTTTGCACAAACAAAACAACAATTACCAGATCCATTTTCTGGTGATTATAAAGAAGATGGTTACTCAGTAAATCAAGCAGTGAATTTTTTTAGTAAAAACAAAAATTCTGTACAAGCAGAATCTTTGAGAGAAACTTTCCTAAACATTCCTGCTATTAAAACATACTTTCCTAATTTATCCGTTAATGATGCTATATATCTTTTATCTTGTTGTATTAAAAGAATGGGACATTTTGAAAAAGGAGAATATAAAATAAACGGAATTAGAGACGGTAAAGTTGTTCTTTGTGATGATAGATGTTCTTGGGTTGTCAGAAAAGATCGTTTACCTGGTGATGAACCATGGATGGTTTTCGGTGTCACAGAAGTTTTGAAGGATAGTTTTAAAATAACAATTGCTTCAGTACCTCCGGTACCAGTTGTACTTGCTCGTTGTTTAAATACTCTGACATTAAATGTTGTAGATGTTCCTAAAAAACCTATACCAGAAATGCCAGTTGTACAACAAGCTCCAACTCAACAAATGTCACATGACACAACTATTGTTAATGTAATAGTAGAAATTCCTGAAAATTTTGGTAACAGTAATAATGTTATACAAGATGATGGAGCTTCAACAGTAGTAATAGGTAATCAAGATTATTACAACAATAATGCGAATTATTATTATCAAGATAATTACAGTACACCTGTGAGAAACTTGAATGCTTTTATGACAGCAAATGCAAATGTTGAAGGGCAATGTGGAGCTTATGATGGAAACATGTGGGGTAATAACTATGGTTATTCTAATAATCAAGATTATTACAACAACGCAAATTACAGTAATACTGCTTCATGGGGAAATCCTTCTGCTGGTGCTTACTTCGCTATTACTGGTACAGCAACGACTGTTCCTGTGACCTATGATCCAAATGTTTATTATTATGGTCACCTAAGACAGGCGAATAACAATAATAACGGAGGCAGAGTTGTGCAACAAAGAAGAGGTACAAATCAAAAGCAAAACAACTAACAACAAAACCAAAGAATTGCAGAAACTAAAACTGCAAAATCCTGGGATGGAAATATGTGGTAAGAGTTATTAAATTAATTACACCGCTTGAATATTCAAGCGGTGTTTTTTTATGCTAAAATGAGGAAATGATAAAGAAAATCATTTCAAAAAATCTACAAGATACAGAAAAAATTGCTAAAGAGTTTTTGTTGAAAATTAAAAGCAATAATAAATCAGCAACACTTGTAACACTTTCTGGTGAGCTTGGTGCAGGGAAGACTACCTTTACTCAAGCATTAGGTAAACATTTGGGAATTAAAAATAAAATAAATAGTCCAACTTTTGTGATTATGAAAAAATACGTACTTAAATCAGAGCACCATGATTTTTTATTTCATCTCGATGCGTACCGTTTAAAAAACGAAAAAGAATTGGAAAAACTCGGTTGGGCAGAAATTATTGCTGATCCAAAAAATCTAATTTTAATAGAATGGCCAGAAAACGTCGCTAAAGCTATTCCTAAAAAACATATTTCAATAAAAATTGCTCATATAAAAGAAGGAGAAAGGAAGTTTGAGATAAAACATATATAATTTTTCAAAATGCTATAATTGGTCTAATGGCAAAAGAAAACCCAAAAAGAATCGTGCTTCTAGATTCACACGCTATTATTCATCGTGCTTATCATGCATTGCCGGATTTTGCTTCAAGTACTGGTGAGCCGACTGGTGCACTTTATGGCTTATCTTCAATGCTTATGAGAATCATTGCAGATTTGAAACCTGATTATATTGTGGCTTGTTATGATCTTCCACAAAAAACTTTTCGTCATGAAGTATATGATGCATACAAAGCTGGTAGAGCAAAAACAGACGAAGCTCTTGTAGCACAAATTATTTCTTCTAGAAAAGTATTTGAAGCTTTTGATATTCCAATTTATGATGCACCGGGTTTTGAAGCTGACGACATTTTAGGAACAATAGTAGAAAAATTTAAAAAAGATAAAGAAATAAATATAATAATCGCATCGGGAGATATGGATACGATGCAACTCGTAGACGACAAAAAAGTCCAGATTTTTACTTTAAAAAAAGGAATTACAGATACAATCTTATATGACGAAAAAGCTGTCGTTGAAAGATTTGGTTTCAAACCAGAATTTTTGCCAGATTACAAAGGGCTCCGAGGGGATCCTTCCGACAACATTATAGGCATAAAAGGTATTGGTGAAAAAACAGCGACAGATTTGATAAAAACTTTTGGCACTATTGAAGATATATATAAGAAAATAAAAAAAGATCCTGAAGCTTTTGAAAAAGCAGGTATAAGACCAAGGATAGTGGAGCTTATAAAAGAAAATGAAGAAGAGGCTCTTTTTTCTAAAACATTAGCGACTATTCGTCGTGATGCACCGATAGATTTTGTTTTACCAGAAAAAACTTTTTGGGATAATGTGAGTTCAAAAAAAATAGAACAACTTTTTACTGATCTTGATTTCAGAAGTTTACAAGGGAGACTAAAGAATTTGTTTAGTAATAATAGTTCACAAACTTTTGAGGATTTTCAAGGTACTCGGATCTCCTCGCAAAAGCTCGGCCAAACTGTTGAAAATCCTCAAGAGTTTATTGGTGCTGATATAAACCCAAATCAATTACAAGAAACAAGTGTCGCTCTTTGGCTTTTAAATTCTGAAATTAGTAATCCTAGTCTGCAAGATATTTTGCTTTATGCGAAGACTGAGGATTTTACTAAAGCACGAGAAATAATTTTAGAAAAAATAAAAAAAGAAAACCTAACTTTGGTTTTCGAAGAAATAGAAAAACCTATAATTCCTATTGTAAAAAAAATGGAAGAAAAAGGTATTTTGATAGATCAAAAATATTTTAAAGATTTATCTAGTGAGTATCACGTAGAGTTAGATAAACTAACAAAAAAAATCTATGAAATAGCTGGAGTAGAATTCAATATTAATTCACCGAAACAATTGTCAGAAATTTTGTTTGTAAAAATGGGTATAAAATCACCAAAGAAAAAATCTGCAAGTGGAGCATACTCTACAAATATTTCTGTACTTGAAGAATTGGAAGTAGATAATCCTATAATAAAAGAAATTATGAATTATCGAGAATTACAAAAACTTCTTTCTACTTATATAGATGTTATTCCTGCTATGGTCGCTAGCGATGGTAGACTTCATGCGAAGTTTATACAAAACGGTGCAGCGACAGGAAGATTTTCCTCTCAAGATCCAAATATGCAAAATATACCTATAAAGAGTGAGCTCGGTAGAAGAATACGAAATGGTTTTGTTGCAAGCAAAGGAACCAAATTAGTTGCTTTTGATTATTCTCAAATAGAACTTCGTATTCTCGCAATACTTTCTAACGATGAAAAAATGACAGAGATTTTTAAAGAAGGTAAAGATATTCATGCTGGAGTTGCTTCATTTGTTTTTGGTGTACCGCTAGATAAAGTTGACGCAGAAATGAGACGCAAAGCGAAAGTAATAAACTTCGGAATTATTTATGGAATGGGAGTTTCTGCGTTACGAAAGAATTTAGGAGGTACTCGCGAAGAAGCACAAAAATTTTATGATAATTATTTTAGACAATTTTCTCGTATCTCAGAATATATGCAAAGTGTAAAAGATTTTGCTTTAAAAAATGGATACACAGAAACACTTTTCGGAAGAAAAAGAATGTTCCCAGGGATTAATTCTAAAATACCATTTATCAGATCTATGGCAGAACGAACAGCAACTAATGCACCGATACAAGGCACAGCAACTGCAGACGTTATAAAACTCGCTATTCGTTATGCAGAAGAAGATTTGAAAAATGCTGGAATACTCGACAAGGCAAGCATTGTTCTTCAAATACACGATGAACTTGTGTATGAAATAGAAGAAAGTGTTTTAGGTCAAGCAACGCAAATAATACTGAAAGCCATGCAGGAATTACTCATTCGTTCATTTTTACATTTTAAAACAGAAATACCACTTTCTGTACATTTTGGTGCTGGAAACAACCTAGGGGAGGTAAAATAACATTTTTATTCTTTTGTTGTATAATGTGACTATGGAAAAAGATATACAAAATGTGCCTGAAAAAACAATAATACACTCAACTTTGGCGTATTCTTATTCACTTTATTTTTTCGGTTTTTTGATAGGTTTTGTATTAGATGATATTTTTATGTTGAAACCATTCGATGAATCTGTGGGCCAACCACTTGGTTTGTTTTGGATGATTCTTGCCTCTCTTTTTATATTTTGGGCACAGAGAACTTCTAATGTTTCTAAAAAACAAAGACTTGCTGGAAATGACAAACAAGTATTTTTGAAAGGACCATATAGAGCAACTAGAATCCCTACACATGTCGGACTTACTTTTCTATTTATTGGTTTTGGAATTTTTGATAATCTACCTTTTGTTATTTTATTTGCAGTTATTTCATTTGTAGCTACGAAATATACTTTTGTAAAAAAAGAAGAAGCATTACTACAAAAAAAATACGGAGAACCATATACAGAATACAAAAAAGAAGTAATAGGTTAATTTTATGATATACCTTTTTTCTGGAGATGATACAAAGAAAAAAAGATCTGCATATGAAAAATTTGCTCTGTCTTTTCCTAAAGATGTAGAGAAATTTTTCATCATTAAAAATGATTTTGATCCGATGCAACTTGAGAATTTTTATAGTTCTCAGGGGCTTTTTTTTACTAAATGTGTAGTGTTTTTAGAAAATACTTTTGAGAGAGAAGAGATGCGAGAATTTGTTTTAAGTAAATTATCTTTTATGGCAGAATCTGGAAATGATTTTGTTTTCCTAGAAGGTAAATTAAATAAACCAATTATTGATGATTTTAAAAAATCTCGTGCTGAGATAAATATTTATGAATTACCAAAAGAAGCTAAAGAGAAATATAATAATTTTATCCTCGCAAATGATTTCGGTGCGAAAGATAAACTCGGCCTTTGGCTACATTATCGCCAGGCCGTAGATCTAGGTGTCGGCCTCGAAGAACTAATTGGCGTACTTTTTTGGAAAGCAAAAGATATGCTGGTGAAAAAGAATTTTGGCAAATTTAAAGAAGAAGAGCTTAAAAATTTTGCTTCCCGTATTTCATACCTCCTCCCAAAAGCCCGCGGAGAGGGAATTGATGATGAAATTGCTTTCGAACAGTTCTTATTAGAAACTTTTTAATTCTGCTATACTTTAATACATGTTGAAATATATTGTTTTGCTCGGAGCTTTTGTATCACTCATGGGGATTATCTCTTATGTAAAAGGTACAATAAAAGGCAATACGAAACCGAATCGAGTAACATGGCTCATGTGGTCGATTGCTCCTTTGATTGCTACTTTTGCAGCATTTTCTACTGGAGTAACTTGGGCAGTCTTACCTGTGTTTATGTCTGGTTTCGGACCACTTCTTGTTTTTATTTCATCTTTTGTAAATAAAAATGCATATTGGAAATTAGAAAAGTTTGATTATTTTTGCGGATTTTTTTCTTTGTTAGCACTTATACTTTGGTTTATCACTAAACAACCATTGATTGCAATCATTTTTGCAATCGTCAGTGACTTTTTTGCTGCAATTCCAACACTAATTAAATCTGCTAAATATCCTGAAACTGAATCAGTAAGCCCTTATACAACAGGTCTTTTTAGTGCAATTACTAGTTTTTTTGCAATAAAAATTTGGTTGTTCCCAGAATATGGTTTTGCTTCCTATTTAGTACTTATTAATATTGCTCTTATTACTAGTGTTTATTGGCAAAAAATAAAGATTAGATTAAAGAATTAATTTTCTTTAATCTCTCGAAAGAGTTCCTCTTTTTGTGCGCCCGGAAGGAATCGAACCTTCGACCGTCTCCTTAAAAGGGAGCTGCTCTACCGACTGAGCTACGGGCGCATAATATATTGATGCCGCTACAACTGAACTACGGGCACGAAAATTGTCTTACATAAACATGTATAACAATATATGTGATAATATATCAAATATGATTAAAAATCAAGAAAATATCTTAATACTTAATGACATTCGTAGTGCAGAGAATGTGGGTGCTATGTTTCGTACAGCTGATGCTGTCGGAATAAATAAAATATATATTACAGGTTATACCCCAGCACCTATTGATAAGTTTGGAAGAAAAAGAAACGATATAGCGAAATCTGCTCTTGGGGCAGAGGAATTTATTCCTTGGGAACAAAAAAAATTAGTTTCTCCTGTAATCGCTAAATTAAAAAAAGACGGTTTTCAAATAATATCTATCGAACAAGATGAAAAATCTATTGATTATAAAAAAGTTAAAATAAAAAATAAAAATGCATTTATTGTAGGTACAGAAGTCACAGGAATACCAAAAAATGTTTTAGATAAATGTGATGTTATTACTGAAATACCAATGAAAGGAAAGAAGGAATCCTTGAATGTTTCTGTGTCTTTAGGTGTAGCACTGTTTAGAATTTTAAATATATAAAATATTTATTTTCCGTATGTTGTGCCGTCTTGTAGAATATAAGGCTTGTCTGCATTTTTTGTAGGAATAGCAAAATACCATACAAACCAAAGTATGATTAAGAGTATTAACAATTGTTTTAAGTGATCCATTGCCATAGTTTTTGTTTTATTTTTGATGCACTGAGCAGAAATGTGCACTTCTGCCTCCGACTACTTTTCTTATTATAACACCAGTACAATTTTTCTTCCTGCACTTTTCCCCAGTTCTTCTGTATGCATCATGATGAAGTTGGAATTCTCCACGCATTCCATATATATTTCTATAGTCAGACATAGAATCTCCGCCAAAATCTATACCTTTAGCTAAAGCTTCTTTCATGGCTTTATACATTAATTTTATTTCTTCATTTTTTATTTCCCTCGCTTTTCTTTCAGGTTTTACTCCTGCGCGCCACAAAATCTCATCTGAATAAATATTTCCAATACCAGCTATTATACTCGGATCCATTAAAACATTTTTTATTCTTTTTTCTTTACCTAAATATATGCATTGTTTAAATTTTTCTAAAGTGAAATCTTCATCCAATGGTTCTGGCCCAATACCAAAAAGATGTTTTGTTTCATTCATTGTTTTTGTTTCAAGTAGAGTGATTTTTCCAAATTTACGAGAATCACAAAAAGCTAAATGTTTACCATTTGATAAAACAAAAACTACATGCACAAATCTGTTGTAAGGATCATGCAGGGGATGGTTTTTGTCTTTGTGTTCTGGCGTCCATTTATTTTCTTTTTTGTTATAAATATATTTTCCGTAGAGTAAGTGCCCAGTCATTTTCATATGAATGAGTATTGTTTTGTCTAGAGATAAATGAATCAAAATATTCTTCGCACGTCTTTTTGCAGATAATATTTTTTTACCACTTACTTCCTTTTTGAAATAGGGGAAGTACTTTGCATTTTTTACTGCATCAGTCTGACGAGTGTCTTTACTGTTTAAATCAGTCCAAACGTCTATTATTTTTAAGCCTACAATTTCTTTTTGTAAGCCTCTTGTTGTTGTTTCTACTTCGGGTAATTCAGGCATGGTATGATTATAATATGAAAAAGTTTTTACCGGTATTTTTTGTTATTTTACTAGTGTTTTTTACACCTTTTTTTGTTTATGCAAAAACATCAAAGAAAACAACAACAGTAAAAACTTTACAGCCAATACGGATACTTATCGTACCAGGGCATGACGATGAAGTCTGGGGAGCCCAATTTGGAAACATAAAAGAAGCTGATATGAACCTCGTTCTTGCAAAACAAATCTATGCAATTTTGAAAAAAGATAAAAGATTTGAAGTTTATATTACTCGCGATAGTTTGGGTTATACAAAAACATTTGCAGATTACTTTGGTTCACATCAATCTGATATAAAAAGTTTTAAAGAAAACGCAAAAAAAGAAATGAAAAATAATATTGCATCTGGTATTGTTGTTAAAAAAGATGGAGTACCTCATGTTGGTGTAAATGAAAGTGTTGCTATGAATTTGTATGGTTTCAATAAATGGGCAGGGGAAAATAAAATTGATGCAATGATACATGTGCATTTCAATGATTATCCCCGTAACAATAAATGGAAGATTGGTGATTATAAGGGTTTTGCTATTTATGTTCCTGATAATCAGATGCCAAACTCAGTAAAAAGTTTACCGTTAGCAGAATCTTTATTTAAAGAAATTTATAAAAAATATGCTATTAGTACTTACGAAGAAGAAAAAAATGGAATTATTCCAGATCAAAAACTAATAGCACTCGGAGCAAATAATACTCTTCCAGAAAATACACGAAGTGTTTTGATTGAATACGGATATATTTACAGGTTTGCAAATAGCACTATGCGCCATAAGTCATACAAGACGATGTCTGAATTAACTGCAAATGGAATCAAGAATTATTTTTTCAAAAAGTAATTACTTACTTCCCAAAATTTTCAAAGCTTCTTTTATTTTAGAATTAATATCTTTTGATATTGTTTGTTTTAGTGCATCACGAGCTTCATTTTGTGAATAGCCGAGAGCTTTGAGTGCTTCGAGAGCGTCCATCTCACCTTGTAGAGAAATGTCTTTATTTTCTTCTCCCATTTTGTCGCGAAGTTCGATAACTATTTTTTCTGCAGTCTTTCTACCGATACCTGAGATTTTTGTTAAATATGAAGTATCACTTGTTGCTATAGCTTTCTTTAATGTTTCCATACTAGCAACGCCAAGTATCGCAAGTCCTGATTTTGGTCCTATACCAGACACACTTATGAGCATTTCAAAAAATTCTAGTTCTTTAGGATCTACGAAACCATATAGGTCTAAAGCATCTTCTCGTACTATTGTGTGAATCCAGAGGAATATTTCATCACCGATTTTTCTATTTTCTGATAAAGTTTCGAGAGATACACTTATTTTATAGCCAACACCACCGACATCGACGATAATGTATTTCAGATTTTTGAATATTATTTTACCATTTATGCTTCCGATCATAGTCTTAGTATAGCAAATCAAATACATACCCGCATTTGCCTTTTTTTGAGATTTTTGGTATGTTTATGTATATGCCAATAACAAAATCAGCAGAAAAAGCAATGCGTGGATCACTTCGAAAGAAGGTTTTTAATGATCGTCGCAAGCGCGCTATGAAAGAAGTAATCAAGAAGATAGACAAATCTGTGAAAACAGATAAAAAAGAAGCAGAGAAAATGTTATCTCTTGCTTTTAAGGCTATCGATAAAGCTGCAAAATCAGGTGTAATAAAAAAGAACACAGCTGACCGCAGAAAATCTAGATTATCTAAATCAGTTAAATAAATTTAAAAAGACTCATGAGTCATCTATTAGAATTTTATGGAACAGAATGCCCTCATTGTGAGAGGATGCATGAGCTTATTTCTCGTGTAGAAAAAGAAGAAAATTTGAAAGTAGATATTTTTGAAGTTTGGCATAATGAAGAAAATGCTAAAAAACTAGAAGCCCTCGATAAAGATATGTGTGGAGGAGTTCCATTTTTCTATAACACACAAACAAAGAAATTCATCTGCGGTGAAGCAGATTATGAAACAGTCAAAGCTTGGGCAAAAGGTGAACCTTTCACTCAAGAAGAATAATTTTTATGTCTCAAGAAACAATAGTCAGATTTGATAAGGTGTCATTTGAACACAGTGTAAACAAGCCTATTTTAGAAGAGGTTTCTTTTTCTATTCGTCGTGGGGCGAAGTTTACTTTGATGGGTCAAAACGGCGCAGGTAAAAGTACTATCTTCAGCCTAATTACAGGAGAGAAAAAACCCGAAGACGGAATTATAAATATAGTCAAAGGTGTGACTATCGCACTTTCAAGACAAGTCATACCTCGCGCTGATTTGGATCTGACAGTCCGTGCATTTTTTGAAAAATCTTTTAAAGAAAAAGTATATGATATCGATGTAAAAATTGATGATATTTTGGAAGTTGTAAATTTGAAAGGTCATGAGAAAGTACACGACAGAGTTATAAAAACTTTCTCTGGTGGGCAACAAGCAAGACTCTTACTTGCAAGTGCACTTATTCAAAATCCCGATTTACTTTTGCTCGATGAGCCGACAAACAATCTCGATAAAGCTGGTATCGCACACCTTACAAAATTCCTAATTGATTACAAAAAGACAGTTATCGTAATTTCTCACGATGCAGAATTCTTGAATGCTTTCACTGAAGGAGTTTTCTATCTTGATGTTCATACTAGAAAAGTAGAACAATATGTAGGTAACTATTTTAATGTTGTTAAAGATATCAAAGCTCGTGTAGAAAAAGAAAATATGAAAAATGCACAGCTTGCGAAAACTATCCAAGAGAAAAAAGACCAAGCCAATGTCTTTGCACACAAAGGAGGAAGACTTCGTCTCGTTGCTCGCCGTATGCGTGAGCTCGCTGAAGATTTAGAAGAAGAAATAGTTGATGTACGTAAAGAAGATAAAGCAATACGACCATTCATTATCCCTGCACAGACAGATATGATAGGGGAGCTTTTAAATATTACAGAGTTTACAACTCTCGACCCAAAGACTCACAAGGTTGTAAAACATAAAGTAAATATTTCTTTAAATAAAAACAAACATTTACTTTTGAAAGGACCAAATGGAATTGGAAAGAGTACTTTACTTGAAACTTTAGCTAGTGGAAATTCGAAAGGAATTACCATAAAAGATGGATTGAGAATCGGTTATTATCGACAAGATTTTTCTACTTTAAATTTCGATCATACTGTGTACGAATCTCTCGCTAGTGCTATGGCTATCGGTGGGGAAAGACTCGATGAAGAGCGTATGCGATCTGTCGCTGCGAGTTTCCAAATAACAGGAGAGTTCATTCGTACGAAAATCGGAAGCTTGTCTGAGGGGCAAAAAGGCCTCGTCGCTTTCGCTCGCCTCGTACTTGAAAAGCCAGGAATTTTAATACTCGACGAACCTACCAACCACATAAACTTCCGCCATTTACCTATAATCGCCAAAGCATTAAATGACTATACAGGTCTTATGATTCTCGTTTCACACGTTCCTGAGTTCGTAGAACAAATTAGGATTGATGAAATACTTGATCTAGAAAAGTAGCCAATTCTTTCTTCTCGATTTTTTTATAAGAGTTTGGCTTTATGTTTCCGAGCTTGATATTGAGCACACGGATTCTTTTTAAATCTTCAACTTCTTGAAAGAGCGCACTACACATACGACGGATCTGATGTTTCTTGCCTTCAGTGAGAGTGACTTTAAAAGAAAATTCACTAACTATTTCTACTTTACATGGTTTTGTTTTATAGCCTTCGATATCGACACCAGCTTCCATATTTTTCTTGAAGCTTGAACGCAATTTATTTTTTGTTTTTACTAAGTATTCTTTCTCATGAATATATTTCGGATTTAGAAGTTTGTCAGTTATTCTGCCGTCATTGGTCATAATGATGAGCCCATGGCTTGCTTTATCTAGTCTACCGACAGGGAAGACATCTTTCGGCATATCTGTTTTTTTGATAGCTTCTTGAATGTCACGCTCTTCGTCTTGAGGTGAATGAGTGATCACTCCGATCGGTTTGTTATATGCAAAATACACATATTCTTTTTGTGTTTCAGTCTTACTGCCTTTTACTTCGACTTTGTCTTTTTCTAATACTTTACTACCTAGAACTGCTTTTTTGCCATTTATAAAAACAAGACCTTTTTCAATAAGTTCATCTGCACCTCGTCTCGTAGAATATTGTTTGAGAGCGAGGTATTTGTTTATTCTCATAGGGTAAATTTCATCCATTTTTTTTGTGCTCTCGGTAGGAATCGAACCTACATCGCAACTTCCGCAAAGTTGCGTCCTATCCATTGAACGACGAGAGCAGCGTTAATAAAGCTATCCAAGTCTTAAAGACATTGAACGAGCAATATCAATACATTACCAGCTTTTTAGTAAAAAGTCCAAATTTTATAGACCAAGACGCTCTATGACTTTTTCTGAAAAATGTTCCTTCATTTCTTCTTCAGGGATTTCATTTTGTAACATTTTTTCACGAACTTGTTCTGGAGAAATATTTTCTATTGGTATTGAAAGTATTGGCATAAAAGCTTTTGAAGATTTTATGAAAAGGGTAGGCTTGTAATCCATTTTTACAAAAAATGCTTTTATATTTTTGTATGGATATACTTGGCTTTTTATTTCTAGACCTTTATCTGATAGAGTGTATTCCACTATCTCTGGTTTTTTGATTGAGAACATCACAAAACAACCTCCTCCTAATACAAGAAGGATTGCAAAAAAATAATTTCCGAAAATAATAGAGGCGACACTTCCTGCGACTACTATGATGCCAAGTGCCCAATACCAATCATTACCCCTTTCTTTTTCTTCGTATTCAATAGCAGACCACTTTATGGTTTCCATATTTAAAGTATATCATTTATTTTTTTAAATAAAAGAATTAAATAACAAATATTTAAATATAGATTATTTATAGATTTTATTTTTAATATAAATGCAATTTAGTTGCAATTGTATTAAAATAGTTGTATATTTTAATTATGAAAATTGCATTTGTTGGGAAAGGTGGTAGTGGTAAGACTACTATTGCATCGCTTTTTATAAAATATCTTCAGTCACAAAAACAACCAGTATTGGCTATTGATAGTGATATAAACCAGCACCTTGGCGAATCTATCGGATTTACAAAAGACGAAGTAAATTCTATACCCCCACTTGGTGTTCAAATTGAAACACTTTCTGCTGTTTATAAAGGGACTAATCCAAGATTACAAGATGTAATTTCATTTAAACGAACAACTCCACCTGGAAATGGTTCGAAACTTATACGCTATACAGAAGAACATGAAATATTGAAAAGTTTTGAGATACAAAAAAATGGTATTCGCTTGATGCGAGTTGGGTTACCTCAAGATGAGACTCTAGGAGAGCAGTGCTACCATGTAAACATGTCGGGAGCAGAAATATATTTGAACCACTTGATAGATAAAGAAGATGAATATGTGGTTGTGGATCTAACAGCAGGAATAGATACTTTGGCATCCGGTATGTTTATCAGTTATGACATTATTTATATAGTAGTAGAACCTACAGCAAAATCACTAAGTGTTTTCAATGACTACGTGAATATTGCAAAAAGTACTGGTATAGAAGCGTCTATTTACCCGATTGCTAATCAAATAACTAGCGAAGAAGAAATAGATTATATAACAAATACGATCGGACAAAAACCTGTCGCAGTATTTCCACTCTCAAGCTATATACGAAAAACTGAAAGAGGGGAGAATGTTCCATTTTCTGAAGTAGACAAAGAAACATTGCAAGGGTTACAAGATCTTTTTTCTCATGTAAAAATTCATACAAAAAATTGGGAATTGTTCTACAAAAATCTTTTGTATTTTCATATGAAAAAATCAAATAAAGAACCTCATTTAAAATTACACGAGCAGATTGATTCTACTTTTGATATAAAAGAACACATAAAAAAAGGGGTGTATTAATACACCCCTTTTTACTAGTTTAGTAATTACCGTCAAAAAAGTTTTTTGTTTCTTTTGTTACCGAAAGATCAATTATTGCAGGATTATCCTTTATGATCTGATTTACGCAATTGTAATATCGTACATAAGATTCAACCTCCGGTTTTCCAACATCAGCAGATGCTTCTAGTATACTTTTTGGAACTTGCGTGATTGAATTACAATGAAAAAGATTTCCACCAACAGAAACAATATCACTGTCATACAGGCGACCGTTGCCCTCTCTGTTCATGTAATATTGTGAATCAAGGAAAAGAAAGATGTCTTGGCTCTTTACTGCACCAACACCACAAGAACAAGCGAAAGCTATGGTAAGATTAAATTTCTTCCCAAATAAATAATTTATTCCCAGCATTGTTTTTGTCCTTAATGCTAACTTTTCCATACTTTTGTGTAGAAGTTCAGACTCTGTTGTTTTTACTCGCACAATCTGATCTTCAATGTTTGCCAGGACAGACAAAGGATTATAAGCTACATTTATATTTAACCCTTTTATTTTTGAATAGAAACCGTGAATCATCCGATAGGCAAGTTCAAGTGGTCCAACAACTTCAGAAAGGCGTGGCTGAAAGAATAATTTTACGTAATCTCTCATTTCTCTCTCAGAGAAAATTGGATAAAATTTAACCAATAAGGGGATATCTGACTCCACTAGTGGTCCCCAAATAGTACGATGATTAGTTTCTGTGATTGCAGGTTCAGATTTTTGAATTTGAACAAGCGAGCCATTTGTAATGGCTTTGTCTAGACATTTTTTACACATTTTTTTATTTTTTAAGTTAAAGAACAATTTAAATGCAACCCATTTGCATTTAGATGCAATATAGCATATATTTGAATAAATGCAACTTATTTGCACCTAATTCTTTTCACAATTAAATAATAAAATATGCTAAAAACAATAACTATGACAAAACAAAAACTTTTGGTTTCTACATTACCCCTATTTTGTTACCTGATTATTAAAGTTGTTCATGGTTGGGAACATATATCAGATTATTCATTATGGTTTGGGGTTATTATTGCAATGCTTGCTCATGCAAGAAAAAACAAAATAACTATAGTTATTCTTTTCAGCCATATGGCAATAGAGTGGTTTGAGTGGGGTTCTGCAAAAATACTATTTTTAGCATTCCTTTGTAACATTTTTCATGCAGGAATGGATTTCACTTTTTTGCATCATGAAATAAAAGTGCATTTAAAAAAGAATCCAACATTGATTTTGAGTGGTGCGCTATTGATACTGTTGTTCATTTTCTTGACTTCTTCTCAGGTTGAAGTTTCTGAAGAAGTACTAAGGAGTATCCACCCTTTTGTTTTAGGTGGAGTTATTGGGTGCATAGCTAGTCACATCTATTTTCACATTAAAAAAGAGTAACATACGTTACTCTTTTTATTTTTGTAATTTAGTTGCATTTAGACTATATAAACGCTATTGTATATATATGAAATCAAAAGTAACTAGATCAATTACTCTTTTAGATAAAGCAGGGCTCAAGAAAACTGATTCCCGAATTGCACTCCTTGATCTACTTTCAAAAAATAAAAAACCTTTTTCAGTAAAAGATATAGTTTCTAAACTTTCTGGTGATAAAGTTACTATTTATCGTATACTTGAAACTATGACAAAAAAAGGGTTGATTCGGAGAGTTGATACAGGAAAGCGAGAGGCAGAGTATGAAACCGTAGACCATTACAATGATCATCATCACATAATATGTCTTGATTGTAAAAAAGTAACTGACTTCACTGGTTGTGATGCAGATAGTTTGATTACCAAAGCATTAAAACAAGTTAAAGATTTTAAACAAATTACACATCATTCATTCGATTTGTTTGGAATTTGTAATACTTGCATAAAAAAGTAATGCTTCTTCTTAAGAAAATATCTTTAGGATTATTTTTATTTTTAAGTTGTTTTACTATACAACAACAGGTATATGCTCAGGAATTAATTCAAGATAAGACTAACGTGGTTGAAGCAAGAGTTATTTCAATTGATAAAATAACTACAGATACTATTCGGTATGCTACTGGTATACCACATAAAACACAAACGATTACAGCAGAAATAACATCAGGAGTTGATAAGGGTAAGAAAGTTATTATGGATAATGATTATATAATGCTTACAGTTGGTGAGAATTTTTTTGCAAATCATATTATACGAGCCGAAGACAAACATGAAATTTATAATGTTGCAGAACCAAATCGTTTAAGGGCATTATCATTTCTTGCAGTTTTATTTATTGTAGTCTTGTTTTTATTTGGTGGAATACAAGGTATTAGAGGACTTGCTAGTCTTATTGGTAGTCTTGGACTTATTATTTATGTTCTTATTCCTGGTATCTTAAATGGATATTCGCCAATACTTGTATCTCTTGGTGCTGCTTCGATAATTATAATCGTTGGATCATTTATAACCCATGGATTGAATAAAACAACACTCTCTGCTGTTATTGGAATGGTTGGTACGGTTGTTATAACAGGAATACTTGCTAGTATTGCTGTAAATATTACTCGTCTTACAGGACAAGAAACAGAAGAAGCAATATATCTAAGTTGGAATACTGGGGGAAGTATTAATCTAGCAGGATTACTTCTAGGTGGAATATTAATTGGTCTTTTAGGTGTTCTTTATGATGTTGCAATTGGACAAGCAATCTCTGTGGAAGAATTACTTAGAGCGAATCCAAATATGCATAAAATTACATTATACAAAAGAGCTACAAGAATAGGACGAGAACATATTGGTGCATTAGTAAATACACTTGCTATTGCTTATGTCGGAGCATCGTTGCCATTATTACTTTTATTTTCAACTGGTAATAGTGAATCTTTAAAATTCACTTTGAATCGTGAATTATTTGCTACAGAAATAGTTCGTACATTAATTGGTAGCATTGGTTTGATTATTGCTGTTCCAATTACTACATTTATAACAGTATTAATTCTTACTAAAGCAAAAGTATTACCTCATTCCCATAGTGGACATTCTCACTAGTTTTAAACAAAAGAATAGTAATTGCTATTCTTTTGTTTGTTTGCGGTATTCATTGTACAAAATTCGAACCTTTTTTGAAAGCAATCTCGACGAAGAAATCTGAAACAATGCGGACGAAGTTTTGCGGAAGCAATTTTCTGGGGAAAGGATTCCGCAAAACTTCGGCT
>JACCDT010000385.1_pt1 | contig 21093 bp, 34 predicted proteins | sample 7446291 | NCBI WGS metagenome assembly JACCDT01 (sample SAMN15323446, study PRJNA562643) | freshwater metagenome | isolation source: river surface water | place: USA:Blue River Watershed | collected 2017-08-17 | reverse complement strand
TTCTCTGAAGGCTGGACCGAGGTCACCACCATGTTCGATGACAAGATGCTGGGCCAGCGTCTGCGCGATCGCATGAAAGAGATCCAGGCTACCGCGCAAGTGGCCGAGGCCGCCAAACCCGTGCTCGACGCCTCCAAGCTCGATATGGCAGCCCAAGAAGCAGCAGCCAAGGCCGCGCAAAAGCTGGCCGACGAAGCCGAAAAGCTGGCTCAAAGCGGCGCCAATCTCTACGCCAGCCTTACCTTGGTCGACAGCGGCCTCTCTGGCGATTTCATGGAAAAGAGGAACAGGCTTGGCGCCGCTTACAAGGACAACAAAATCACACTGGACGAGCTGACGCTTGCGCAAAAGCTGCTGCTGGATCAGCAACCCGCGATGAAAAAAGTCATCGAAGATCGCGCCAAGCTGGAAAAGCAGATCAACGACGAGCGCGAGCGCACCATGGCCGAAGCCTGGAAGCAAGTTGACGCAATCGAGGCACAGGTAAAGCAGCAAGAAATGGCCAATGCCGTGTTTGGCAAAGGTAAATCGGCGCTCGCAGAACTAACCCTGGCCGAGATGGAAAACCAGCTGGCCGCGCTTGAAGCCACAGAAAACGTGATCCCAGGTTACGTGCACGCGCTTGAACTGCGAATCAAAGCCCAGAAATCGCTGATCAAGGCCATGAAAGACGGCGAAACGCTGGATGCCAACCAGAAGGCCGCCCAGAAGACTGCCGACGAATGGGGGCGCACCGCCAACAAGATCAACGACAGCATCGTGGACGCGCTCATGCGAGGCTTTGAGTCGGGCAAAGACTTTGCCAAAAACATGCGCGACACCATCGTCAACATGTTCAAAACGATGGTCCTGCGTCCTGTTGTGCAGGCGATCATCAGCCCCATCGGCGCAGGCATTGCCTCCGCCTTTGGCGTTTCTGGCGCTCAGGCTGCCGGCACAACTACATCCTCTTTGGGCATGATCAGCACCATCAAGAGCGTCTACGACAACATTGTGGGCGGGTTTGCCATGTTGGGCGACAAGGTGGCCTTTGCCGCTCAGGATATCGGCGCCTGGCTTGTGAATAACACGACGGGCGTGCTCAATCAGGCCGGCTCTTCGTTGATGTCTTCGGCGGGCGGTCTCGGGACAGCCGCGTCCTATGCTGGCGGCGCCCTGGCGGGCTATGGCATTGGCACGGCCATCAGTGGCCAATATGCCGCTTTCGGCAACAAAAATATTGCAACCGTCACAGGAACCGCCATTGGCGCCGTGATTGGAGGCCCCATCGGTGCAGCTATCGGCGGCGCAATCGGCGGTCTGGTCAATCGCGCTTTTGGCATGGGCGCCAAGGAAACCCAAGACTACGGCCTGTCTGGTCAATTCACCTCATCTGGCGCGAATCTCACCCAATACAGCCGCTGGCACCAAGATGGTGGTTGGTTTCGCTCCGATCGCTCGGGCACAGATTACGCGGCCATCAGTACGGAGCTTGGGAAGTTTCTCAATGGCGCTGTAGGGATCACTACCTCGGCCACCAAAGCCTACGCCAATGCCATTGGGCTAAGCGCCGATGCCGTGAATGGCTTTTCTCAATCCATCTCCATCAGTCTCAAGGGGCTGGATGATGCGGCTCAAGAAAAAGCCATTGCTGGAGCCATCACCGGGTTTGGCGATGCCATGGCAAAAACGGCTTATGGCGCCACCTTGTCCATGTTTGCCAGCGAGGGCGAATCGGCTTCAGTCACCTTGGCTCGCTTGGGCAACAGTCTGATGACCGTCAATCAGGTCCTGGCAACCCTGAACCAAAACCTTTTGGCCACCAGCGCTGCCGGCGCCGATGCTGCAAGCAAGCTGCTCGATCTTGTGGGCGGCACGGAGGCATTCGCCTCACTGACCACCGCCTATTACCAGGCCATCTATACCGAAGAGGAGCGCCTTGCAAAGACCCGAGAACAGGTGTCCAGCGCATTTTCTGCCGCTTTTGGGGGGGCAGCCTTACCCAGGTCTTTGGCGGCCTACAAAGACCTGGTAGAAGCTCAAGACCTCAGCACCGAAGTGGGCCGACAGCAATATGCCGTTCTACTTCAGTTGGCACCGGCCTATGCCGAAGTTACAAAAGCCTCCCTGGCCAGTGCAGAGGCCGCCAAAAAGGAGGCAGAAAGTAAAGTCGCAGCCCTGCGGGCAAGCGGAAAAAGCATCAGCGAATGGATTGCCAAACTGCGCATCAGCACGAATGCTCCTACCGCCTCTCTGACCACTGCTCAAGCTCAATATCTTCAGACACTGAATCTGTCGCGCGCCAATGATCAAGCAGCACTTGGCTCGATCACTAGCATGGCCGAGCAATACATTGAGGCCGCCCGCAACCAGGCCACCAGCCGGTCTCAGTTTGCCGCAATTGTTGCCCAGGTCAGTACGGAAGTCTCATCTCTGCCCGCCGTAAAGGGCTATCAGCAGGAAACCCTGGATGCGCTGACGCTCATCAAAGAGACCATCGGACTGGTGGGCGGCCAGCAATTGACTGCGCTTGGTCTGGTTGATGGGTCTGTGGGCGATGTGTCCGAATACAGCAGCGGAACGATGGAGAACACCGCATCGGCACTCAAGGCAGCCACCAGGCAAATCGAAGCTCTGGTGTTCATGAACAACGACGGCCTCATGGCCGTCTCAAAGAACACAGCCGCCATGCTGGATTACCTGAAGCCGATGAACGACTACCTCAAAAACATCGACGCTTCTACCGCCAAAACAGCAGCCAATCCGGTGGTGGTCAACCAGTCAAGCGGTGGTGGCGGCCTCATTGGCAAGGTGCTTAGCTTCTTTGGCTTTGCATCGGGCGGCGTCTTCGGCGGCCAAGGCATCTACAACACGCCAACGCCGTTCATGTTCAATGGCGGCCAACTTGGCGTCATGGGAGAGGCTGGGCCCGAGGCGGTCATGCCGCTTGAGCGCATGGCTGATGGCGCCCTGGGCGTTCGCGCATTGCCGAGCTACGTATATCAACAACCCTCGAACAATGAAAACGCGGCCCTTGTGAACGAGATCAAAGCCTTGCGCGCGCAGGTGCAAGAACTTCAGGCCAACACGAGATCAACGGCCGTGAGCGCAGACAAGCAGGCCAGAATTCTTGATCGGGTCACCCAGGGCAATGACAGCCTTATGACTCAGCAGGTAACGCCATGACGATGCAAGTCATCAAGCCGGTGACCTTCACCGAAGCAATGCTGGTCAGTAGCACAGCCACCGAAACCTATGCGGCCTGGGCTGTCGGTACCACTTACGCCAAGGGTGCACGCGTGCGCTATGGCGCACGCGTTTATGAGAGTCTGGTGGCCAGCAACGTTGGAAACACGCCCAGCACGTCGCCCACCAGCTGGCTGGACATCGGCCCAACCAACACCATGGCCATGTTTGACGATGAGGTCAACACCAGCACCACGGCCACCAACAACCTGACCGTGGTGCTGGCCACTGGCCTTGTCAACAGCATGGCACTGATCAACATCACCGGGGCCAGCGCCACCATCACGGTAACCGATGGCGCCGGCGGTCCGGTGGTTTTTACGAGAACCATTGACCTTGACGGCACCATCATTGGTGACTGGTATCAGTATTTTTTCGAGCCCTATGTTCAAAAAGAAGAGCTGACGATCACAGACCTTCCGCCCTATGTGAATGCGCGTCTGACCGTGAATGTCACCGCCACTGGGCCGGTTGGTGTTGGCAACCTGGTGTTTGGAACCATCTATGACCTGGGCGAGCCAGCCTTGGGCGCCTCGCTTGGCACTGATGACTACAGCAGCGTCAACATCGACGAATTCGGCACCACCACCCTGGTGCGCCGCAACAGCGCCAAGCGCTCGGAGCTACAGCTGCTGGTAGCGCGCAATCAGATGCGCAAAGTCTTCCAAGTACTGAATGACCTGCGGGCCACGCCATGTGTATGGATTCCATCGCCAGACGACCAGGATGCACCGCTGAGCGTCTTTGGCATCCGCTCCAGTTTCCGTGTGGTGGTTGATTACCCCGCTCACGTACTTTGCTCCCTTGAACTCAAAGGAATGACCTGACCATGCCCGTACCCGCACCACCCACCATCACGATGCCGCCCACGCCGCCGAGCCGGTCGGATCCGGCCAACTTCGCCGCGCGTGGCGATGCCTTTCTGGGCTGGTTCCCCACCGCCTGGACGTACCTGAGCAACCTGGTTACCTGGCTGAGTCTGCGCGCCAACGAGGTTGAGGCCAACAGCAACGCCGCCGTACAGGCGGCCAGCACCGTCTCCAGCGTGGCCGCCAGCAGCGCCGTGCAAAACGCAGCCGCCAACGCCGCCGCCGCCCAGCTTGCCGCCACGCAGGCCCAGGCGTATGCCAGCCAGGCCCAGGCCGTGAGCCCGGATTCTCCAGTGCGCCTGAACACCAAGCGCATCAGCGCGGCCCTGGTGATTCCCTCGGGCTACAACGCCGCCAGCGTCGGCCCGATCAGCATCGATGACGGCATCACCGTCAGCATTTCCGACTTTTCCGACTGGAGCATTTCATGAGCACTTTGACCCTTCGCAACATCGAGTCGCCTGACGGCTCCCCGGTGAACTTCCCCTTTGGCATCCGCATCGGCGCAGCCGGCGGCGCCGGCACCGTCAACAGCATCGGCACCCCGGGCCAGCTGGGTTTTGGCGTGGGCATCGCCCCCGAGATCCCGACCGGCTTTGCCGCCATGACCGGCACCACCGACCCGGCCAGCGCCAACTACGGCAACTACCAGTTCTCGGACGGCTCGGTGATGGTCTACATCCCCGCGTTCTTCTACAAGTACGGCACCGGCTCCAACGGCCTGGCGGTCAACGTGGTGGACGTCAAGCCCTACGGCTTTTTCACGGACGTGGCCGCCGCCAACGCCCAGGGCTACGCGCTGCACCGGGCGTTTTATAACGGCGGCGCCATCCGGCCTGGCGTCTTTGTGGACAAGTACCAGTGCTCCAACAATGGCGGCATTGCGTCGAGCATCCGCAATGGCAACCCGCTGTCGAGCAACAGCGCGCACAACCCCTTCAGCGGCCTGACCGGTGCGCCCAGCAACATCTACGCAGGCGCCATCAACGCAGCCAAGACGCGCGGCACGCGCTTTTTCTGCAACACGCAGTTCATCGGCGCGGCCCTGGCGCTGCTGGCCAATGCGCACGCCTCGGCCAGCACGAATACCACGTACTGCGCCTGGTACATGGCCGGCGCCAACTTCCCCAAGGGCAACAACAACAACGCCTTGGGCGATGCCAACGACGCCACTATCGCCTACGTGTCCGATGGCTACTCCAACGCCGGCAAGACGGGCTCGGCCAACTTCCCCGCCAAGGTCTCGCACAACGGCCAGCTCTCGGGCGTCATGGACCTCAACGGCAACATGTGGGAGATCCGCCTGGGCCTGACCTCCAACGGCACCAACTACTACCTGCTCAAGACCAGCGTGGACGTGGGCACCATCACCAGCGGCAACACCCTGGCCACCGACGCCTGGGGCGCCACGGGCCTGGCCGCCATATACGACAACATCGGCGCCACCTATGAATCGATGCAGGCCACGAGCAGCTTCAAAAACATTGGCGCAGCCGGCCAGGTGCTGAGCGCAGCCACCAGCGGCACCGCCTGGGCAGCGGCCGGCGCCGGCATTCCGCTGTCCACGGGCACCGGCGGCAGCAACCAGTTTGGCAACGACGGTCTGTGGGACTACCGCCCGAATGAGCTCTGTGTGATTTCGGGTGGCAGCTGGTACGCCGGCTCCGATGCCGGCGTCTGGGCGCTGCTTCTGAACAACGTGCGCGGCGACTCGGGCGCTAACGTTGGGTTCCGTGCCGCCTCTTACCTGTGAGCATGTGGCCATGAGCGATAGCGATGTGGCCACCGGCCCAAGGCACTTTGACGTGGTGACCCACGTGCACGGCTGCTTTGAGTGCCCGGACGCGGTCGAGCGCCAGGGTGAGCCCGAGTGCAATCAGGCACCCGGCACCCCTGGCCTGCGCGCGCAAAACGCCGCATCGCTCACGCCTTCCTGCCCACAGTGGCCGTGGAGCCTGCCATGAGCACCACGCCCAGCAGCCTGCATGCGGAGGCGGCGCTCAATCGGCGCCTGGTGCTCTTTGGCCGCCAGCTGGAGACGTACCTGGCGCATTTCCCCAACTGCCACAAGTACAGCCTGACGCAGACCATCCGGCAGGCCTTTGTGGACGTGTACTGCCTGGTGGTCGAGGCCCAGAAGCGCTATCACAAGAAAACCGCGCTGGGCCAGCTGGACGTGCGCCACGAGCAGCTGCGCATGCTGCTCAACCTGGCCTACGAGCTGGGCCTGTTCAGCCATCAAAAGAAAGACGGCGACCCGCAGGCCGGTCAGCACCGCTACCTCACGCTCTCACGCATGTGGGACGAGGTCGGGCGCATGATCGGCGGCTGGATCGCCAAGGAATCCAGTGGGCGAGAGCCCGCTGGTGCGGTGGGAGCTTGACATGCTCTGTGTGATTTCGGGTGGCAACTGGAACAACGGCTCCAATGCCGGCGTCTGGGCGCTGAATCTGAACAACGTGCGCGGCAACTCGAACGATAACATTGGGTTCCGTGCCGACTCTCTGCCAGGCTTGCCTTGCGCGGCCTATGCCGACCGGCAAAGAGGGAGCAACCGTCGCGGCTGGTGCCGAAACCTGGTGCTGCGCGCCCCTTTGGTAGCCGATCCCCGCCATGTTGCGGGCCAGGCGAAGACTGGGCAGTCAGTCTGGGGGTGCGCATGAAGCGCTCCGGCAATCTGTGGCCCCGCATCTGCAACCGTGATGCGCTGGTGGCCGCCTACCAGCGCGCCAGCCAGGGCAAGCACTCCCACCGCGCCTGCTTTGAGTTCTCGCGCGCCCTGGGCGCCCACATCGAGCAGCTGCTCATCGAGCTGGAATCGGGCACCTACCGGCCACGGCCACTCAATCGCTTTTGGGTGCGCGATGGCAGAAAGCCGCGGCTCATCGAGGCCCCCGCTTTCCGCGACCTGGTGGTGCAGCACGCCATCTATGCCGCCATCTCGCCAGGCCTGGAGCGGCGCTACATCTCCACCAACTTTGCCTGCCGCGTGGGCAAGGGCACGCACCGCGCCTCGGACTGGCTGCAAAAGGCCATGCGCCGCGCGCCTCGCACGGCCTGGGTGCTGCATGTGGATGTGCGCAAGTTTTTCTACAGCATTGACCGCCAGACGCTGCAGGCCATCCTGGAGCGCCACATCAAGTGCCAGCGCACCCTCGATGTGATGAGCCTGTTTGCCGTGCGCCCGGAGCCCAGGGGCGTGCCCATCGGCAACCTGCTGAGCCAGACTTTCGCCAACATCTACCTCAACAGCCTGGACCACTTCTGCAAGCGCCAGCTCAAGGTGCGCCACTACGCCCGCTACATGGACGACAGCGTAATGCTGGCGCCGGACCGCGAGACGGGCCTGGCATGGCTGGCCGCGATGCGCGAGCACCTGGGCCTGCTGGGCCTGGAGATCAGCCACCACAGCCTGCAGCCGATCCGGCGCGGCGTGGATTTCGTGGGCTACCGCACCTGGGCCAGCGGGCGCTTCGTGCGCAAGAGCCTGCACACCGCCATCCGCCGCGATGCCCGCAAGGGCGCGCTCGATTCCATCATTTCACGCATTGCCTCGGCGCTGCGCACCCGATCCCTGCAACACATCCTCACCCAACTACAGGAGCAACACCGTGCCCTCTTTGATCGCCTACCGCAAAGTCTCCGACGCCATCACCACGCACCAGCTCAAGCTGCCAACCCCTGAAAAACAAGGTACGCAAACCGGCCAAGAGCTGGCCACGTTGGACGATGGCCGCACCATCGTTGCGCTCTTTGATGGGCAGCAGCTGCCCACCGATCAGCCCGCGCCCATCAAGGACAGCATCGAGGTGCTGCCACTGCCTCTGCGCACCGAACTGAACGAGGCCATTCGTGCGGCCAGCCCGCACACGCGTCTCATCAGCCGCCGCGTGCAAGACCGCATCCGTGCCAAATACAGCGCTGAAGACGAGCTCAAGCTCAACAGAATCGGCACACACCACGCCATGGGCCTGAGCAAAGCCTCGGCCGAGGATCTCCAGGCCATCAAGGACTTTGGCGCATACGTCGAGCAATGCCGTGACTGGGGACGTGCTGAGCGGTCCAAGCTGGGCCTGTAAACCTAAAGGCGAGAGCCCGCCACACCTACCCGTCTGCAACACCACACGAGATCAGAGTCATGCCCGAGCCAGCCGCCACCGCCGCTACGACGACCCTGGCGGCTGCTACGGCTGCCGTCCCAGCCCTCACCGCCTTTGGCGTGAACCTGGGTCTTCGCCCTGACGTGTTGGTGGCCGGCTTCGCGGGTGCCCTGGCGGCCATCGTCCTGCTCAACTCGGTGCCCACCGAGGGCGACACCTGGGCGCACTTGCTGAGAACCACCTGGCGCCGCATTGCGGTGGCCATCGCCAGCTCTTTGGTGGCGGGCTACCTCACCCCCACGCTGATGCTGGCCATTCACATGGCCGATGCGCTCATGCTTGGCGTGGCTTTTGCCACCGGCGCTGGAGCACAGAAAGTGCTGCGGCGCGCCATCGACCGCGCGGACAAACTGAGCCACCAAAAGGGAGCCACAAAATGAGCACGGCCATCCAGGTGGCGCACGTCTTGGCAGGGCTTGTCGTGCTGGCCGAAGCCCTCAACAAGCTGGAGCGCTGCGCACCCTTTGCGCGCGGCCTCACCGGCCACGAGAGGCTTGTCGATGGACTCAAAGCTCTTGCCTGGTTTCTGCTGGCCCTTGGGGCTGCCGGCGCATTGGCCGCGCCCGTCTTGCGAGCCATGGGGTTGCCGGTCGACGCTGGCGGTGAGTTTTCCAGGCTGGAGCGCCCTACGCTGGCAGAGACCCTGATCCTGAGCGGATTTGCTGTGCTCATCGTCCGTACCCGCGTCAAAGAGGGATAAGCCATGAAGCTCACAGAGCACTTCACCCTAGCCGAAATGACAGCCAGCAGCACCGCACGCCGGCTTGGCCTGAACAACGAGCTGCCCCCGGCGCTTTTTGGAAACCTCCAGTGCTTGGCAGAAATGCTTGAGCGTGTGCGCACCCAGCTGGGCGGCAAGCCTCTGATCGTCACCAGCGCCTACCGCAGCCGAGAGGTCAATCGGGCAGTCGGTGGTGTGGCCTCATCGGATCACACACTGGGCCATGCGGCCGATGTGCTCTGTCCAGACTATGGCCGCCCCCATCAGTTGGCCAAAGCCCTGGTGCCACAGCTGCAACACCTGGGCATTGGCCAGATCATCCTGGAGGGCGTCAAAGGCAAGCAATGGCTTCACTTGTCCACGCGTGTTCCAGACAAGGCCATGAACCGGGTCATCACCATCACCGATGCTGGCGTACAGCTTGGCATCCAGGAGCTGGCATGAGCATCAGCGCCCGCCCGGCCATCTTGCTGGCCTCGATCCTCATTCTGTCGGGCGCAGCCTGGCGCATTCACACCAAGGCCGACCAGGCTGGGTATGCCAGAGCGCAGGCCGAGTTTTCAGCCCAAGCTCTGACCGAATCCGAAGCCGCGCGAGCCAAAGAGGCCGCCCTGACGAAAACCATCCAAGAGGTAGACCATGCCCACCAGATTGAGAAAAAACGCCTGGCTTCTGCTGCTGCCAATGCTGCTGGCCAGCTGCGCCAGTTACAAGCCGCCCTTGGTCATCCAGGCCCCGCAGATTCCTCCTGCGCCTGCAGAGTTGATGAGTCCGCCAGAGCCGTCGCCAGTGAATGTGCCGGCGCTCTTACAGCGCTGGACGAACATGCTGCGAGCACCGGAGCGCGATTGACTGCGCTGCAGACCTACGTTGCCAATGCATGTCAGGTCAGCGGCGAACGCTGAAATTCAAACATCATAAGGGCCAAGCCCGGAAAGGAGAGCGCATGCCAACGCCGATCATCCCCTGGCTCGGAGGCAAGCGCCGCCTTGCAGACATCATCCTCCGCCGCTTTCCTTCGCACGCCTGCTACGTAGAAGTATTTGCTGGTGGTGCAGCCATGTACTTTCTTCGGCAGCCAGCCGAGGTCGAGGTGATCAACGACATCAATGGCGACGTGGTCAACCTCTACCGGGTGGTCAAAAGCCACCTGGAGGAATTCGTGCGCCAGTTCAAGTGGGCGCTCAGCAGCCGCGAGATCTTCAAGTGGACGCAGGACACCCCGCCCGAGACCCTCACCGACATCCAGCGAGCCGCCCGCTTCTACTACCTTCAGCACCAGGCTTTCGGCGCAAGGGTGCAAAGCCAATCCTGGGGCACCGCCACCACGGCGCCGGCACCCACGGTCAATCTGCTGAGACTGGAAGAGGATCTGAGCGCAGCCCACCTGCGCCTGCATGGCGCCTACATCGAGCGCCTGGACTGGAAAGAGTGCATGCGTCGGTACGACCGGCCACACACCTTCTTTTACCTCGATCCTCCTTATTGGGAGACCGAAGGTTATGGCGTGGAGTTCCCTTTCGAGGAATACCAGGCCATGGCCAAGCTGATGCGCGAGATCAAGGGCAAAGCCCTGCTGAGTATCAACGATCACCCACAGATCCGCGAATGCTTTGCTGGGCTGCACATGGAGGAGGTGCCCATCAAATACACAGTCGGTGGTGGCCAAGGTGTTGATCGCATGGAACTGCTGATTTACAGCTGGGACGTGCAGACCGAACCGACAGGGCTCTTTTGAGCCGCTCCAGATTGCAGTTGTCTCCTACCGGGTTCCAAGGTTACCCGGCACTCGCCCTCTCATCCCTCACGGGGTGGGAGGGCTTTTTTTCGTTTTTGTATGATCAAGGCTCTCGGCCATGATCAATTCGCCGTCACGGCTTATGCGCAGCAGCCTGGCCGTTCCACCCTTGGCCAAGAGCATCATGTCCATCGGCCCTTTACCCTCCGGTCCTGGGCGTACTCCACGGTGGTAGATCACGATGCGCTCGAATGTGTCGGCCACCAGCTGGCGCGTTTGAAGGCGCGTCTCGTAATCCTGCGCCTCAACACCCTCCGCCAGCCTTCGCCAAACCTCATCGGCTCCCGTGATTTCGGTGCGGACCGCCGCCGCCAGATCTCTCTCAGCCTCGGCCAGAAAATTTTGAATGGCCAGCTTTTCCTGCTCCAGCTCTCGGGCACGCTTGACAAAGATCGCCGGAGCCTCTTGGTCACCGCTGGCCAGCATTGCATCGGTCAGCCGCTCCAGCTTGGCATTGACCTCAACCAGGTTCTGTCGGGCCACGGCCAGCGCCGCCAGTGGCGCAGCGCTTCGGTCGGCGCCGTAGAGCGCCTGCAAGTTCACAATGTCCGAGCAGTAGGTCATCAGGGCTCGCTCAAAGGGAGCGACGGATGTCGAGCCACTGACGCTGCAGCCGCCGTGGGACGTGCTGGTGCAATGGAGTCTTCTGTGACCAGGCTGGATCCGGCCGTGCTCATCCCGATTGCGGGTGCCTATGTTCTGGCCCACCATTGCGCGGCCGCAGTAGCCGCACACGGTGATGCCAATGCCGGTCAGGATATGCGGCACCGGCCCCCGTGCCGCTCTCCGGCCACGCCCTCCAGCCGCCAGCTGCAACATATCCCACTCAGCCTGACTCAGGAGGGCGGGGTAGTAGCCTGGCAGCCGGTATTCGTCCTTGCCAATCGTCAACTCCTTTTCCCCAATCAGCGCCCGCTGCTTGACTAGGCGGTAGATCTGCAGCGCTTGGGGTCCCCGCCCAGTGAGGCTGAGCTTTTGCTCGGTCAGTTGCTCAATGATCTTGGTTGCGCCGTACCCAGACATGTACAGGCGCAAACCCTCCCGGACGGCCGCCACGCGCTCAGGAATCAGCTGCCACTTGCCGTCCACCAGCTGGAGCCATACAGGGTCTTTGCCGTTGCGCACCAGGCCACGATAGGTTCCAGCCAGCCAGCCCTCACACTGCCGGCGAATGCTGGCCACCACCCGCTTGCTCTTCGTGTCGCTTTCTTCGTGCGCGCGGATCATGACCAGGAGCGAATAGACCAGATCCATCGGATTGGCCTTCAAATGCTCGCGGCTGTATTGCTTGCCATCGCTGGCTGTCACCACGGTGATGCCGGCGTTGATGATCTGCGCCAGTTGGGCCTGCGCCTGGATCGGCTCGGCACGCGATAGGCGGTCGAGCCCCTCCACCACCAGCACGGAGCCTTGCGGGATTCGCCCTTGTTCCACCGCCGCCAAAAAGACGCCCAAGGCCCCCGATTTGATGTGACGCTGGTGGTAGGCAGACAGCCCTTCGTCTCTCAGTGAGAGCTTGTCATCCAGCAACAGCCCGTGCTCAGCAGCCCATTTGGTGGCATAAGCCATCTGCCGCTCGCTGCTGTGCCCCACCGCCTGGCGCGGGTCACTGAAGCGCATGTAGCTGTAGACAAGACCTGTCAAAATGCGATCCCTATGATTGAACCAAAAAATAAGATTCCAAGTATAGGTTGGGTATCGCTAGGATGCGCTAAAGATACTGTATCTAAACCGCAATCGCGGGCGTGAAAAAGCCCGCGCTACGCGGGCTTTCAGAGGGGAAATTCAGATCATCCGCCAAGCGTGAAGTCCCCAAACTGCACCACTAGGTAGTCGTCTTCGGTTTCATGACTCACCGCCTGGCCATGCCATCGCAGGTGCGCCACACAGTCCCTGATGTGATCACCCACCTGGCACAGAGGGAGTAAGTATTCATCCGGCCCAGCGCCACTCACCCCCTCTGATCGAATCAAGTCCTCAGCGGTCACCAGTGCCACGCGGTGGGCGCGTTCATCGGCTTGCTCTTTCACTTGGCCACCTTTGCATGGACGCGGAGATGCCCCTGGCCCTGCAAGAAGTTGCGGTAGCAGTTCAAGGCCACTGCCTCCGCCTCTCGCGCAACATCGTCTCCTGACGCGATCACGCGGCCGTCTTCGGACAAGATGGCCAGCCTGGCCGGCTTCCCGTTGACGGTGACCTTGAGGCCCTCGTGCGAGACTGCGGTGATCACCACGCCAGCGATGGCGCCCTCGGGTTGTGTTCCGATCATGCGCGGCTCCTTCCTTCAAACCTTATGGGGTAGTCCTCGATCTCTGGCGTGCCATGCGAGCATGCCTGCCGATACTCCGGCCACTTGCGGTCGGGACGCATATCAAGCCAGATCCAGCTGTGGGTGATGTCGATGTAATGGCGCTCCCAGCGCCCGCCGTACCAGCGCCGGTACCAGCGAAAGCCAGACAGCCAGACCTTGCACCAGTGCATGCGAAAGAGGTTCATACCAGCCCTTTCTCGGTGGCCAGCCACACGGGGATGAAAATGCTGGTGACCTTGCGGCCAAAGAGCCCGGCCTCCTCCATGTAGTCGGTGATCTGCGAGCGGGCAATCCAGACCTCGCGCACGCCATCAAAGATGAGCCAAGCCTTCTCAGTCTCCCGGTGCACCTCACAGGCGATCTCAATGGTTTCTGTCGGGGCGATCCTCATGCTGCCACCCCTTGAATGTCACGCACCAGCGTGACCTGGTGGCCGTCTGCCAAAACCTGTCTGGTTGCCTTATCAACGGCCGCAAGAAACTCCCCTCGGCCGAGCTGCTCCATCTGGAAGGCATGCAGCTCGCGCAGCAGTCGCACGGCCTCGGCCTCCTCAAAGGTCAGGGTAGGGCGCAGCCACAAGGCCGGCAGCCTGCAGCGGTTGTAGATGGCCTGCAGCACCAAATCGATGTGCGTCAGATGCTCCTGCAGGCCACGCACCACGCCCAGGCGCTCGATGGCCTGGGCCAGCGTGCACGCCCCGGAGACGATGGACCATTGCAACTCCGTGGCCACACCCGTGCACAGCGCCTGGATGGCCTCATCCAGGCCGGCCAGGATCTCATCCAGGTCCTGGCGAGGCGGCTTGGCAGCGCGATGAATCGCCAGCTCCAGCGTGTTGATGGCGATCTGGCGAGGCCGGTAAGCCTTGCGCGGTCTCTTGTTCCGTCTCATGCCGCCACCAGCACTTTCCGGTTGCGCGTCTCGTCGACCGCGCTCACCAGGCCATCGGCCTCCATTTGCTCAAGCAGGGCCAGCGCCCGGTCCTGACCGATGCCCAGAGCCTCCTTGAGCAGGCGCTTGGAGGCCTTTTGCTCACTGACCACCACGGCCACAGCCTGGGCGTACAAGTCACCCCCCTCTGGCTGGCCGTCAGGCGCCAGCGCGTCAGCGCAAGCCTGACCCTCCAAGTCTTGCATCGCGGAAGCGATGCCTTGTGTCGCCTCCTGTGCCGACAGCACCGCAGGCGCCGCAGGCCGCTTGCCGGCTGCCCGCCTTGCCCCATCGCGCCTTCCTCCCGGCCCCTCCTTCTGCCGCGCAGCGGAGCCGGTCGCGGGCGGTGCTTTTTGCGCATCGATCTCGGCCTGCAGCTGGCGGAGGTCTTCGGCGTGCTCCTTCTTCACCTCGGCCATGGCCGCACGGCGCAGGGCTTTGGTGTCGATGTCCAGCTCCCGGACAAAGGCGTCGAGCAAGGGCGTACGGGCCGCCCCGCCATAGAAAGGCCGGTCTCGATCCAGAAAGCAAAGCGCCACCGCCCGCAGCAGCTCGGTCTCGCCCAGGCGCTGAATGTGCCCGGTGATGGCGGCATTCTCGTCCTCGCCTTCCTGGAACTCATAGCCCAGCATGACGGCCATTTCGTGATCACCGGCGCTGTCCAGCTCGGCCAGCAGGAAGGCGCGAAGTACTTCGCCGGCCAGCAGGCGCTTGGCCTGAGTCGCCGAGCTATGGCGGATCGCATCAGCGGTGGCCGCATGGACGGACTGACGCACCTTGCGCTCGGTTTCGCGCTCTACCTCGGCCTTGAGGTACTTCAGGCGATCCTCCAGATCCTCCAGCTTTTCGGCGCGGACCTTCTCGGCCTTGATGAGCCCCTTGGCCATCAGCACCGCCTCGGCCTCTTCGGCCGGCACCAGCTCGCTTACCTCCTGGGTGCGGGGGTGGATGAACAGGATGGGCGAGGGCGCGTCCTTGCCCAGCGCCTGGGCCAGGGTGATGGGCCGCTCGCCCTCCTGGCTCAGGTCGGGGCGCTGGGTGGCCAGGGCCACGTAGCCGGTGGGCGTGATGCGGTACTGGTTGCCCTCCATGAGCTCGATGGCCTCCTTGTCCTGCACGATGCGCAGGCCCTTGGCTTCGGCCTTCTTGACCAGCTGGGCGCGGTGGGCCTCTTCCTTGCCGTGGTAGCAGGCCGGGTCGGTGCAGATGTCTGCGCTGTCCACGTCGGCAAAGAGGTCGGGGTTGGCGCCCGTGCGCTTGGGGCAGGTGGTGCAGCTGCCAGCGGCTTCGACCAGGCGCACGTCGGTGAGCTTGAAGATGGCCTGCTCCAGGCGCAGCATGACGTTGGCCTTGAGCCAGTCCTGCAGTCGCCGCACGCTCGGGGGCTCGGGCGGGTAGCCCGAGGGCGTGGTGGCGAACTCCAGCGCCTTGAGCTGCAGCTTGCCATCGGGGATGCGGGCGATGAGCAGCGCCCGGCTGGCGTCGATCTTGCCCTCGCGCAGGGCCTGCTTGCTCTCCAGCGACAGGTCGAGCAGCTTGAGTCGCCCGTAGACGTAGCTGCGGCTCTTGCCAATCTTGGCGCCCACCTGGTCGGCGTTGAGCCCGCTGTGCTGCATGAGTGCGTCATAGCCCTCCGCCTCCTCCAGCTCGGTGAGGTCATCGCGCTGGAGGTTCTCGACGATCTGCACCTCCAGCACCTGGTCATCGCTCAAGTCGCGGATCAGCGCGGGGATGGTGGGGGCACCAGCCAGCTGGCTGGCCCGGTACCGGCGCTCGCCCGAGACGAGCTCGTACACCGGCTTGACCGTGCGCGGCTTGCCGCTTTGGGGGTCAAAGCTGGTGTCGGCCACGCGGGCGCCAGGCAGCCTGCGCACCAGAATGGGCTGGTGCACCCCGCTGGCACGGATGCTCTCGGCCAGCTCCTGCAGCTTGGCCTCATTGAAGTTCTTGCGGGGATTGGTGAGGCTGGGCTCGATCAGCGGCAGCTCGATAAAGGCAAATTCGTCAGACGACATGGTGATCCTTTGGTGCAAAAAAACGGGAGCCGTGCGAGCGCCGCAGCCAGCGGTAAAACACCATGCTGGCCACGATGCCGAACGGCCCACCCGCGAGGTAAGCGGCAATCTCCCAACCGACCGCATCGGGCGCCAGCTTGAACAGCACCAGATTGGCGGTGCCGATCGCCAGCGAATTGAGGAAGGCGCTGATGTGGTGGCCGTTGTTGACCAACTGGCTCTGCAGGCCCAGAAAAAACACCAGTGCAAAGGTGCTGGCCAAAAGCGCAAGGGCGGTCATGGCTCAGCGCCCTGGGCGGGCGGCACCACGCGATCGCGCGTGCGGTGCACCGCATCAATGTCCACCTCGGCCAGCAGCGGCGCCTTGAAGCCCCAGTCCAGCTTGGTGCGGGCGATGATGTCCAGCGCCGCTGCCTGGGCATTGGTGCAAGGCGCACCCACCGCCGGCCTGAAGCTGCTGTGAATGCCCACGCCGCCCGTTGGCGTGTCGGTCAGAGTGATGGTGACTTCAGCCATGTTTGGCCTCCTCCTCGTTGGGTTTGACAATGTGAATGTGGGCGGCATTGCGGGCCAGCAGCCGCATGTCCAGCGCAGGCGTCTGCACTGTCACGCGCATGCCTTTTTTGAACCGGTGCGCCGCTGCCTCGGCCTGCTTGAAGCCGTTGGGTGGAAAGGGCTGCTCAACGTGCATCAGGTTGCGCAGCGTGTTGTCTAGCGCGATGTCCATGCACAGCACCGGCACGGTCATCTCGCCATCGAGCACACGCAGCCGCGCCTCGGCCGCATGCACCAACGTGCCGCTGAACTCAACCAGCGGCGCCTCCATCTGTACAGACGCGCGCATGGTCAGGCCACCAAATGCGCCAGCATCGCGGCCAGTACGCCCGCCACGGCAATGGCCACCATGCCGGCAAAGCAAATGGCGGCAGCCACCAGGCTGTCATGCACTCGGCGTGCATCGGGCTCTTGCCCATCCCGGTGCAGCCAATCGCGTATGCAGGCGCCGTCGCACTGCCCCTGGGGGTAGTCGCAACCACCGTGACGGCAGAGGGGGCGACTCATTGCGCACCCCCGGCCACCAGGGCGGGCCTGCCGCTGACATGTGTACACACCGGGCCTTGAGGCGTCCAGTTCACGCCGGCCAGGGTGCCGTGGCGCTGACGGCATACTCGCAGCAGGTGCTCATGGCCATCGGCGTCTCCAGCGGCCAGGGCCGCGCGTGCTGCCTCGGCTGGGCTCTCGTAAGGGTCGGCGTCCAGGCTGGGGCCGACCACGGCCAGAAGGGCGGCAATGCCCAGCGCCAGGGCAATGTTGAAGAGGCGGTGCGCGGTCATGGCGCGTCTCCCGCCAGGCCCTGCGCCTTGGCGCTGATGCGCAGGGCGCCACCGGGCGCATGCTCCATGGCGTGCAGGATGGCGTCCACGCTGCACTTGAACAGCCCGCTGTAGCTGTAGGGCGCCCCCTGGGAGGGCGTGACGCGGATGGTGAAGGCTTTCATGCAGCCTCCGGGATCTGAGGCTGCACCGCCTCGCCGTAGGCAGCCAGGGCTTTCTGGGCGGCCTCAACGTATTCGCAGGGCAGGTAGCTGGCACCGCTGTACGGCCTGACGGGGGGGTAGTCCATCGTCTCGCGCACGATGGCCTGCAGGGCCGCGATCAGGGCGCGTTCACGGGCACTCACCGCCTGGGCAGACGCCTGCCTGGCGGCTTCGGCCAAATAGTCCGCACGGCGTTCCTGGCGCAGTTCTTCGAGGTCTTTGTCGGTCAGCATTTCCGCTCCATGGACCGCCTTGGGGTGGCGGCATGGCGGTATAGTAGTTAAACTGTTGATTCATTGCAACAGCAAAACTGCTTTTAAAGCGAAAATATTTTTCCGGAGCTGTTCAAAACCCCGGATTCAGACCTTCAAACAGGAGAACACCATGCAAAGAGTCAAACAGCCCAGCCTGACCCAAAGGGTGTCGGCCGCTCTGTACGTCATCTCATGCCGCCCCACCCTGCCAGGGGTGAAGACCATAGACACCTTGATGTGGCCTTACATGACGCCACCGCTGTTGCCGCACAAGCTGCAAGAGGCGCAACAAAAAGAGGCCGCTGATGGCCCCTGGATACTGGAGCCCGACGACGTGCGCCGGTGCGCGGCTAAGCTGCTGGCCAGTGTCCTAGCTGAACTGCTACAAGCCGCGCCCCCTGAGCGTCTTGCGCAGATTGAGACAGAACTAGCTGAGTACCTGTCTTCAGATCTCGCACCTGCACGACAAGATGAAAGAATCCCCAGTCTCCATGGGCTCGAATTACATCCCCCGCAAAACAGGGACGCGTGGTTACGAGCTTTTTCGGATCCATATCGTCTCCGTCAGCCAAGTACTTGAGCTTGTAGGTGTAGGTGGTGGCGGTCATGGGTTGCTCCAGGCCAGGTAAGGCTTGAACGGCAGCTTCAGCTGTACGTGCCGTTTTTTAAGGCCGTCTCCAGGGCCTCGATCTCGTCTTGCATGCGCACCTGGGCCTTGAAGCGCAGGGCCGGCGGCAAGGCCTCGTAGCGCTCACGATCCACCAGCTCAAACGGCCAGCTCGACTCCAGCTCGGCCAGGCGGGGGCTGAAGTCGGCGATCTTGCAGCCCAATCCCTTTGCAAAACCCTTGGCAGCTTTCAGGCTCAGGGGCGTCTCGCCACGGAGGAATTGACCCACCGCACTCTGGTTGCCAATCGAGTGGGCATCCCCGAATTCAGCCTGGGTGCCGCGCACCGAAACATCGGCGCGGTCCCAAATCTCTTTGAGTCGCCTTGCCTCCTCTTTGACCAAAAGGGGGTCTATCGAAGTTCGCCCGCGTTTTTTCATCACATGGAGGATAGTGGTGCTGTTTTTTTGGAAAACCAGTCAAACTGCTGTATAGTTCGAAGCAGCAAAACTGTTTTTCTTGTCAGATGAACACCATCAAAGCCATCAGAACCCGCCTCGGACTGACGCAGTCCGCCCTGGCCGAGGGCATCGGCTGCACGCAGGGCAACGTGGGCCACTACGAGCTCAAGGGCCAGACGGTGCCGCCCGAGGTGGCTCGCCGTCTGATCGCTTTTGCCGCCAGCCTGGGTGTGCAGCTGAGCTACGAGGACATCTACGGCCCGGTAACCCCCACCCAACAAGAGCCCGCCGGGCAAGGAGCGTGAGATGAAACCGAACCAGAACCCCCTGGGCGATGACGCGTCTTTCGCAGCGATGCGTTCGATCTGGCTGAAGGAATTGGGCGAACTCAGCGCTTTGCGTAGTGGTTCGCCGCCCCTTGCAGCAGAGCAAACATCTTTTGCTCCGATTCCTGGAACAGCTTTGTTGCTGCTTGCATCCCTGGAGTGGGTATTTGCTCGAAGGTCGCTTGTTTGTCCGCAGAGGCCTTGGCCATCGTGGCGATTACGTGTTGCAGCTGCTCGGGCGTCAGTGCTGAGGCTATGGACACCAGTGCGAGGTTGGTTGCAGCAAGGTCTGCGCGCTGCCGGTCGAGTTTCTCGGTGAGGCGCTGGATGTCTTCGTTCATGGGTCTGCCCTTTCAGGTGCGTTGTGGGTGTGAGAGCTTCCATCGTATCCCCCTGGGCAGGCCCGCCCCTCTGCCGCTTGCGGCGCCATACAAGAGACGTGTTTCGAGTGTAGGCATGAGGGGCGTCCGCCTTCTGTGCCCCAGGGCACGTAACACACAGCGCACCGCGCAGGAGATGAGATGGCAGATTGCACTTTGACGCTTCGGCTTGACGCCAGCCGCGCCCTTGCAGATCTGGGATTACTTGCCCAGGCGGCCCAGGGTTCTTTGCAGCTTCGCCAGCGCTTGCTCGACCTTGGCGATCTCGCTGGCGAATTGCGCTGCCTCCACCTGGAAAGCCTGCCCACAACTGGGGCAGGCGAGTGCCGGGTTGGTCTTGAGCTTTCCGACCGTCTCGCTGAACTTGTGCGCGCAGTGCGGGCAGGGCAGTTCGATGCTTTGTGAATCGAGGATGTTTTTCATGGGCGCCCCTTTCGTTGGCATGGTTGGAATTGAGAAGCTCCCATTTTCCAGCGTTTGGGGCGCCCGCCACATTGGCCCATTGGCCAGCAGTTTTGCGGGCAGCGCAGCGGGTATCCAGGGTCAATCGCATGGATCCAGTGTCTGCTCTGCTCGTCGCACCGTCCATCACACCCACCAGGAGGCCTTGCCATGAGCCGAACCATTTTGGATGCCGCGTACCACGTGGTGCATGACTACCCCGGGGGCTCTGTTTCGTTGGCGCCGCGCCTCAACAAGGCGTCCACCACGCTGAGCCATGAGGTCACAGCCACCGGCACGGCCAAGCTGGGCTTGCTAGATGCCGTCAAGATCACCGCCTTTTCTGGTGACTTGCGCATCTTGCAAGCCTGGGCGGTCGAGGCTGGGCAAATGCTGGTGCCATTGCCCGCCCTGGGCGATCAGTCGGACGAGTGCCTGGCCAGGGTGTCGAGCACGGCCAAAGAGTTTGCCGATCTGTTGGCGGCCGCCGCAGAGGGGTTGTCCGATGGTGCGGTGAGCGACAACGAGCTTGATCGACTTGAGCGCGAGGCGGGCGAATTGTTTTCAGCGGTGCATGCCTTGCTCAAGGCAATGCGCGACCGCAACCAGGCGGGCAAGCCTGCCAATGAGCGAAAGGCCCTCTGATGCGTCCTTCAGGCGAGATCACACAGGCCTTGCTCAAGGCCGCCAAAGAATTTGCCGAGCAAGGCCGACCGGCCACGCTGGTGGAGTTGGCGCACAGCGCATGCGTGTCCAGAGAGGCGGCCTATGACCGCGTCAAAAAGCTCAAGAGCCGAGGCCATCTGCAGCAGGTGGGCGAGCGGCGCGTGGATTACAGGAATCGGCCCGTGGCGGAATACGCGCCAGCCGATGTTTGCAACAAAGAAGAAGAGGGGATAACTGGTTTCGTGGCTTTGGAGCATTGCTTCAGCAGCTGGGCCAGATAAGCGCATGAGTGATCAACAAACCCCGGTGGTGGTGCCGCCGGTTTGGGACAACATTCCCCCCGATTTGGCAGCACGCCAGCAGTGGCTGCTGTGGAAGTTCGAGCCCAAGGA
>JACCDT011214511.1_pt1 | contig 21106 bp, 18 predicted proteins | sample 7446291 | NCBI WGS metagenome assembly JACCDT01 (sample SAMN15323446, study PRJNA562643) | freshwater metagenome | isolation source: river surface water | place: USA:Blue River Watershed | collected 2017-08-17 | reverse complement strand
CAACGTCATCGAGCGCTGGGCCTTTCCAGCACGGCAATGGCCAAGGCTCGCGACTGTAGATGTCGAGAGGAATTCCCCACTCCAAAAGTTTTTGTGCGATCGAGAGACGATGTCCAATGGGGCGAGCAATCCAGACAAATCGATCTTGGCGATCATTCCAACCATCAAGCTGTGGATCTGACCACGGACGGCCAAACATCATGCGCTTAAACTCTGTTCCAGGTGCGACTACCAGTGATCGTCTGGGATCTGCAAATCGATAGGCCCCTGTAGCGAGTTCTCGCGGCTCTCCAATCATAAAGATAGAAGGTCTTTGACTCAGTTGCTTTTGAATTGCCTCTTCTTGCCTAAAAAATTCTTCTTGGGGAGGCATGAGCTCAGCCTTACGAATCAAAACATCTGCCTTATCCGGGTGAGCGACAAACTCCATTCCTTTGGTCCGCCAGTAACTCTCCACGGTGAGATCACTTCGGTCCACAAAGGGACCGTGATCGATGAGCTCGGGCCAGCAGCGCCCCGGCATATCAAAGAGCTTTATCACTCCTCTATTTTAACCGCTAACGCATGCGCGAGGTAACCAACAGTGATAATGCACCGCGGCATCACTGCAAAAAGGTTCCCAAGTTGTACGTCAAATCAAGCGCCCGCAGCAGTAGACATCGCAGATCGAGCATTGGCCACACCTTCTTCGGCCAAAAGCTCGCAGGCCTTAATGCGAATTGAATCCACATCAATTCCTGCCATCTTCCAAAGCTTGGCCTGAGTCGCTTGCTCATACATTTGATCTGGAATTCCTAAGCAACGAATCTTAACTCCATCGAGAATCCCTTCGGACTGATAGAATTCCATCAACGCTGCGCCAAAGCCTCCCATCAAAACATTCTCCTCGACCGTGATCACGCGAGGGCAAACTTTCGCCACACGGCGAAACAAATCCTGATCCAAGGGTTTGACGAAACGAGCATTGACCACCATCGCGTGGATTCCAATTTTTTCGAGTTGCTCAGCAGCCTTAATTGACCAGTTGACCGTGGATCCAATACCAACCAACACAACATCCACAGATATTTTGTTGGCCTTCACAACGCGTTCAACCCATTCGATGGGGATCGAACGACGTGATTTGGGTGAATCCTCTTGGGAGGCCGAAGGCATAAAGACCACCTCACCCGTTCCCCAAGCTGGCGGAACAATATCATCCACATTTTCGTAAAGCTCTACGCCAGCTCCGCTTCCTCGAGGATAGCGAATACTCGCAGGTCCCTCGTGGCGCTCCATCGCCACCAAAAGCTCCTGAAGCTCACGCTCATCTTTGGGCGCCAGCACATGCATTTGTGGAATCGCTCTCATGAACGAAAAATCATAAACGCCATTGTGAGTGGCGCCATCTGCTCCCACAAAGCCCGAGCGATCCATGCAGAATTTAACATTCAGATTTTGAATACAAATATCATGAATGATCTGATCATAGGCTCGCTGCATGAAGGTCGAATAAATGGCAACAAAGGGCTTGTAGCCTTCGATCGACAGACCCCCCGCAAAAGTCACTGCGTGTTGTTCTGCAATACCAACATCATAGATTTGAGTCGGAAGCTCTTTGTCAAAAATCTGAAGTCCCGTTCCCGTGGGCATCGCTGCCGTAACGGCAAGTACTTTGGGATCGCGCTTGGCCATCTTGAGCAAAGTCTGCGCAAAAACTTTTGTGTACGCAGGAGGTGTTCCTGGTTTCTCGGCGACGAGCTTTCCGGTTTCGCGATCATAGGGACCGCAACCATGGAATGTGACTTTGTCATTCAGCGCGGGCTGATAGCCACGGCCTTTTTCGGTGACAATATGAATGAGCACAGGCTCATTGAGTTGCTTCACATTCTCGAGAGTCTCGATGAGTAAGGGCAAGTCATGTCCATCGAGGGGGCCAAAATATCGAAAGCCCAATCCTTCAAAAAACACAGTGGGAATAATGAGATTTTTGAAGGCATGCTTTACTCGGCTCGCCACTTCGACCACATCATCGCCAATCACAGGAATCTTGGACAAAATGGATTTGAGATCGTCCTGCATTCGCGCCACAAACGGCGATGTCATTTTTTTGCTTAAGAAAGCATTAATCGCTCCGACGTTAGGAGAAATGCTCATCTCGTTATCATTCAAAATAACAATGAGGCCTTTTTTGAGTTCGGCGGCTTGATGCAAGCCTTCGTATGCCATGCCGGAAGTCAGTGAGGCATCCCCAATAATCGCGATCACTTTGTGAGGATCGTTGTTTCGCCGATGACCTTCGACGAGACCAATGGCTGTCGAAATCGATGTGCCCGCATGTCCAGCGCCCATGATGTCGTGAATACTTTCGTGTCGTCGGCAAAAACCAGACACTCCGTCCTCTTGGCGCAATCGCTGCAATCCCAAGAGTCGACCCGTAATCATTTTGTGCGGATAGGCTTGATGACCGATATCCCAAACAATTTTGTCCTTGGGTGATTCAAAAATTTTGTGGAGAGCAATCGTGAGTTCCACAACGCCCAAGCTCGGGCCCAAATGACCGCCATTTTTGGAACAAACTTCGATCAGGTACTCGCGATACTCTGCGGCCAAGGCAATGAGTTCATCGGGACTTAATTTTTTTAAGTCATCCGGAGATTGAATGCTCGTGGTGAGAGGATATTTAGTTTTCAGGGATTCCAACGTCACTTCTTCTGCCATAAATTTTAGACCTTTCTTTCGATCACAAATCGGGTCAATTCTTCGAGCCGACTGGGGTGAGGCAATCTCAAACCTCTCAGTTTGTTTAAGGCTCGCATCGCCCATTCATCCGCTGCCTTTTCGGCTTTTTCAAGTCCGAGGACACTCACATAGGTGGGCTTTTGATTTCGTTCGTCGCTTTTGATCGGCTTTCCGATATCGACGCCCCCAATAACATCGAGCACATCGTCTCGAATCTGAAACGCCAATCCCATATCGAGCGCGAATTCTCTGAGTGTCTCAATAATATCTGTCGGAGCAGATGCGGCTTGTGCACCCATCACCACACTCGCAGCCAAAAGAGCGCCCGTCTTTTTGCGATGCAAATCTTCGAGAGCTTTTACCGAAGATTCGCGCACGGGTTCCATATCCCACTGCTGACCCAAAACCATTCCGTTCATTCCGGAGGCTTGCGAAAGCTCTCTCACCCAGTTGACTCGGATATCGTTCGACACCTGACCTCGTGTTGCCAGAGTTTCAAACGCCAAAGTCAACAACGCATCTCCCACAAGGGTTGCCGTTCCTTCGCCAAAAACTTTGTGATTGGTGGGTTTGCCCCGCCGCAAATCATCGTTGTCCATGCAGGGCAAATCATCATGAACGAGCGAATAAGTATGCACCATCTCAAGCGCCATCGCCGCAGGTAAGGCCGCCTGATCATTTCCCGTCAACGCGCGACAAGTCTCTAAACAAAAAAACGGTCGAATGCGTTTGGAGGGCAAAAACAAACTATAGTGCGAAGCCTCCAAAATCTTCTCGGACTTTGAGGCAGAAGATGTCTGCAAAACCTCGTCCATTGCCGAATCAAAAAGAACGCGCTGATCTTTTAAAAAGGACATCAAATCCATTCCCTGATTGGGAATGGAAGTCGCTGCAGAATTAGGAGTCATGAGCCTCCTCAAAATCTTTGACTTCAAAATCTTCTCGAGAGCTGGGCTGAGGGACTTTCTTCATCAAAATCTCCACCTTCTTCTCAGCTTCTTTGAGGCGCGAAAAACAAACTTCAGAAAGCTTCATTCCCTCTTCAAACAAATCGATCGACTCTTCGAGGGGGAGGTCTGGCTTTTCTAATCTCTCCACAGCCTTCTCAAGAGCTTTCAAAGCTCCTTCAAGGTCCTCTGGAAGATCGTCTTTACCCTTTTTGACCATCACAAAGATCTAAAGCAATTCCGGCGAGGCGTCCATTATTTGGAGCACTCAATATGCCTCTTGAGGCCTGCAAATGCCTTCTGAGGAGGCCCTAAGTATCTCCTTGAAAACCGTACGCTTTATTTCAATAAAGGAGTGGTGACGACCCGACAAAAGCCACTGCAGCCTCCCTTTAAGGAGACACTCATTGAGCACCTGCAGCACCTCGTTTTTTTCTTAGAAATGCACGAAGAAAACCCTTTTAAAATCCGAGCCTTTGCCAATGCGGCAGAAACTCTCGAAGGGCTCGAAAACGACAACCTCGTCGCTCAGGTAAAGTCGGGCACCCTCACGGAACTCAAAGGAATCGGCAAAGGCACTCTGACTTTAGCCAAGCAAGTTTTGGACACCGGAAACTCCGATGAACTCGAAAAAGCCGTGCAGGGGTTTCCGATGACCCTCATTGAGCTGCGACCGGTTAAGGGCCTGGGACCTAAGCGAATTGCCCAGCTCTGGAAGGATCTTGGAATCAAGACTTTGGGCGAACTCGAGTACGCGTGTACCGAAAATCGCCTCTCCGCGATCAAGGGGATGGGGCCCAAAATTCAAACCAAAGTGCTCGAACAGATTCAGGCGATCAAAAGCCGGCAGGGCAAAGTTCTATTGTGTGATGCTGTTGATTCTACGGCCGATATTCTTGCTCAAGCAGCGCGCCTCAAAATTGGTCTCTTTGCCTCGGGTGATCTGGGACGACGCAGTGAGATTGTCGAGCAACTGCGACTGATCCTCGCCGCGGACTCTGTCAAAATAGCATTGGATCTCATCGACAAACTTCCCGTCAAAGAATTTTCTGCCAACAAAAATTCTTCTGAGATCCGAGCTCATCTCAAATCCGGTGTTCAGACCATTATCGAGGTCGTACCGTCATCGACTGCAGGTGCCGCTCTCGTCAAAGCGACGTCGAGTGAAGTTCACTGGAAGAGCCTCGAAGCTCGAGCCGCAAAACAAAAATTGAAAATTGAAAAGATTGAGGCCACGACCGATCAAGAATTTTATAAAGCCCTCAAAGTTAAGTTCCATCCTCCCGAAGCGCGAGAACTTGATATCGCAGAATCCGAGGGACATGAATTCTTAGAAGTTTCGGATCTCACGGGGGTCTTTCATTTGCATACGATTGCGAGCGACGGTCTCAACAGTCTCGAAGAGATGGCGCAAGCGGCAGCGTCTCGAGGTTGGAGCTATATGGGGCTCTCTGATCATTCGCAAACTGCATTTTATGCACGCGGTCTCACGGACAAAATGATCAAAGAGCAGCACGGCGAAATCTCTGCGATCTCAAAGACATCCAAAAATTTTGAAATTCTGAAAGGCATCGAGAGCGATATCTTAAAAGATGGTGCACTCGACTATCCTGTCTCGACACTGAAGTCGCTCGACTTTGTGATTGCGTCGATCCATTCGAGATACGGAATGACAGAGATGACCGATCGTCTCATTGCCGCCATTGAAAATCCCTACACCTCAATGATCGGGCATATCTCAGGACGCCTTCTGTTGGCCCGCGAAGCGTACTCGTATGACGTGGACAAAATCATTGCCGCAGCGATCAAACACAACCGTGTGATCGAGCTCAATGCCAATCCTCACCGACTGGACATGGATTGGAAGTCCTTGCGCCTTGGGGCCAAAAAGGGACTTTTGATTTCGATCAATCCAGATGCGCATTCGACTTCAGGATTTGACCACGTCAAATATGGAGTGTGGATGGCAAACAAGGCGCTCTTTCCGAAGGAACAAGTGATTAACACATGGCCACTCCCAAAAATAAAAAAATTCCTGCAAAGCCAGCGATAAGCGAGATTCTTCGGATTCTCTCTCAAGAGTATGCGGAAGCAAAATGCTCGCTGACATTCAAGAATCCCTACGAACTCACCGTCGCCACGATCTTAAGTGCGCAATGCACCGATGAACGGGTCAATAAAGTAACTCCCGCGCTGTTTAAAAAATATCCTGATCCTGCTTCACTCGCGCAGGCAAAATCCAAAGACGTAGAAGCCCTCATTGCATCCACTGGATTTTATCGAAACAAGACGAAGAGCTTGATTGGAATGGCTCAAGGAGTGATGAAAGTTCATGGCGGAAGAATCCCTCAATCGATGGAGGAGTTACATCACCTTCCAGGCATCGGTCGAAAAACCGCCAATGTTGTTCTTGGAAATGCATTTAGAATCGCAGAAGGCGTGGTAGTGGATACGCATGTCAAGCGACTCGCCTTTCGCTTGGGACTTTCTCGCCACACCAATCCCGAAAAAGTAGAACTCGATCTCAATCAAATCGTCCCCAAAGAGTTTTGGGTCGAACTCCCCCATTGGCTTATCGCGCATGGACGAAAAATTTGCAAAGCACGGAGCCCACTCTGCCAGGAGTGCCCATTGAACTCTGATTGTCCCAAAAAAGGTGTTGCTTAGAATTTTTCGGCGAGATTGCTCATAAACAGGCCACAATTGACCAGCGTACCTACAATCAGTGCCGAAGATCCTACAACGAGCGAGCGTCGCGGTCCTGCCATGAGCACTTCTCGTCCTTCGCCATCGAGCATTTGATTCACCCAAGGAACCTCTAAAAACTTTAATGCCAAGTAGGCCGTGGGCACGCTCAACAAAAGTGCTCCACCGGCGGAACCGAGTGCCCAGTACCATTCTAATGTGGGCTGAGTCGCGGGCAAGGCTTGAGAGTAATAAATCCCCAATCCAAAATTGAAAAGAGATGCGCCACCAAACAATTTGTAATCAGGTTTGATAAACACCGAAGGTGGTTTTGCAACTTTTGTGGACGCTGATGTCTCTGGCGCTATGACGGAATTGCCAATGACGGTTTTTAGCGGCGCTACAATCGGCCCAGATTTTCCAAAATACTTCCAAAATTTTTCTTCTGAGACGGGGACCGGCGTGCCAAAGAAAAATTCAAAGATCTCGGGATGAACATTCTTCATCTCAAAGGGATAGACTTCGATCTGAGAGACAGTCACCTGCGAGGGAATCTCCGCCTTTTGCGATGCGGGGAAGATTTTTCCATCGACCAATTGTGTTTGATCAAAAGAGACAAATCGAACCTGACCCGGATCGATCCAAAGCAATCCATAGTACCCCACCCGCGCGACAAGAGCTTCATCTGCACTCAAACTCTTCTGAAGAGTTTCAATGACCTCAGCCTCCACTGGCTGCAGGTGCACGACCACCAGCGACAGGCCAAAAAAGAGGGAGCTTACAAAAATTCGGATTCGACTCATCATTCGGTCCATGGGCACACCTTAAGACGCACAACACTCTTTAACTGCAAACTCAGCGCCAAAACCGATTATCGTAAATCCTCGTAAACTCAAGTTATTTCGCCCAGGGCCAATTGGCCGTATTGTCTATTGCGACACCTATACCCCTCTATTAGGGTGGATCCCATGAAAGTGACTTTGGCCGATGCCCTGGGAACCTGCTTTGGAGTTGAGGACGCTATCGAAGAAGCGATGGATCCACAGTTTAGTGGAAATCTAACTATCATTGGACAACTCGTGCACAACCCTCAGGTCGTCGATGAACTCAAATCGAAGGGAATCGAAATCGTTGATTCGGTTGAAGCCGAAATCAAAACTCCAAATGTCATGATCACCGCTCATGGTGCAGCAAAATCAGTGATCAATCGAGCGATGGATCGAGGCTTTAAAGTCTACGATGCCACATGCCCGCTCGTGATGAAGGTTCACAAATCTGTGGGGCGCCTTGTTGAAGAAGGTTACTACCCCGTCGTCATCGGTCAAGAAAATCACGTTGAGGTCCGCGGCATCGTCACGGATCTCAAAGACTATGTGGTCATTTATGATGAAAATGATTTTCATAAGCTCGAAGACAAACCAAGAATTGGAATTGTGTCCCAGACGACCAATCAAATTAAGACCGTCGCTCCTTTGGTGGAGAAGATTAAGCAATTAAAAAATCCTGATGGATCCCTCAAGGACGTGAAGTTTGTAGATACGATCTGCAAACCCACGAAGGATCGTCAGATTGCCGTCGAGAAACTCGCTTCGGAAGTCGATATGATGATTGTGATTGGCGGGTATAATTCTTCGAATACCAAAAAACTCAAAAAAGTTTGTGAAGATCGTGGTCTCAAGAATTTTCATATTGAACGAGCCAATCAACTCGAAGAAAAGTGGTTTATCGGCGTTCATCATGTGGGGATCACAGCAGGGACTTCGACACCTTCTCGCGTCATTGATGAAGTCTACAATGCAGTGATGCAGATTGGGCGCAAGTTAGAATCTACAGAAGACTCTCCTCAGACAACACTCTCTGCTTCTAGCCTTTAGGTTTGAATTAAATCTTGAGCTGCAATCCATCCGCAAGTGAGCCTCGATAGGCTCTCCATGCGGGAATCCCGCTGACGACGGTTCCGAGGGTGACAAGTCCTAAGAGATACCAAATTTCATTTTTGGCCAGTGGCCCCACGGGCAGAAAAAACCCAAAGGATTCTTGAATCCAATTTTGAGCACCCCAAAGGCTAGCGTATGAGACAAAAATCCCGACAGCAATCCCTGCCACAGTTAAAATAAAAGTCTCCACCATCATCAGTCCCAACATTCGACGACGACCCAGTCCTAAGACTCTCAAAATCGCCATCTCTCTGCGCCGTTGATCCAATGAAGTCAAAAGATTGGTCAGCAAGCCTAAGATCCCGACCAAAATCACAAAGCTCGAAACAATTTGAAGAGCCGTTTCGGCATATCCGATCCCTGACCAAAGCTCCGCCATGGCGACCCCTGGAATAATCGCCATCAAGGGCTCCTTGGGATAGTCGAGAATTTCTCGCTGTAGCCTCAGCGAATCAATCCTTGTTTTGGCGCGCAGCAAAAAGGAAGTGAGCTGATGAATCTCGAATTTTTTTGCATTTGAAATTTTTTGAGCTTTTGCTTTGGCTGGCGGTGCCCCATCTTGCCAATCGCTATGAATCGCTTCCATCCCCTCAAGTCCTATGTAAAGAGAGCGATCGATCGGAGTTGATGTGGGCTTCAAAATTCCCACAACCTTAAAGGGTTTGTCATCGTGCTCAAAAATCGAGGCTTCTTCTGAGATCCCATGCGCCAAGACCACAGAACTGCCGACGCTGTACCCCAATGTTTGCGCGACCTGAGATCCCAACACCAAATCCCAGATCCCTTGCGGAGAGGCGCCTTCGGCAAACTCAATTTTTGAATTTCCACGAAACCGATAATGCTCATAAAAGCTCGCATCAGTGGCGACGACGCGAAAACCCCGATGACTATCTCCGAGAGAATAAGGAATAACCCATTCCACGGCAGGATGGTTTTTAAAATTGAGAAAGGAAGAATACGAAATATTGTTGGTCGCATTTCCTATTCTGAAAACCGTATAGAGCACGAGAGGCAAGGACCCGCCGCGAGCGCCAACGATGAGATCGGTCTGGCTAATGGAACTTGAAAAACTCTCTCGCACTCCCAGGCGAACCCGCTCAATCCCCAAAAACAAAGCGACTCCGAGAGCAATCGAAACAACACTGAGCACACTCGTGGCCCATCGATTTTTGAGGGATTTGAGCGCCATTTTTATAATCATGAAGCAGATCCTCGCTGCAAATCCGATAACGATAGCTGACGATCAAAAAACTCTGCGAGCTGCTGATTGTGGCTCACAAAAATCAATGTGGCTCCACTCTCTTTGACTCGTTCGAGCAAGAGCTCGACAAACTCCTCTTGGCGATCTTCATCCAAAGCCGAAGTGGGCTCATCCGCAATCACAAGGTCGGGCTTTCCAAGCAAAGCACGCGCCACCGCCACTCGCTGCTGCTGACCGACACTGAGTTCTAAAACATTCCGCTGCAGAAGGTCCCCGAGTCCCAACCGCAGCGCCAAAAGCGAGGCTTCATTTTCGGCATCCAGTGCTCCCAAATTCTTTTTGCGAGCTCTACTCATCCACACAGGAAGCAAAATGTTTTCGAGCACATTGAGATAAGGAATCAAATTGAACTGCTGAAAAATATACCCCATTCGATCGGCACGAAACTGATCCCGGGCCGAAGGAGAAAGCGCCGTCAGATCCTGATCCAAAACTTTTAGGCGTCCCGATTGCGGGCTCAAAATTCCTGTGAGGAGTCCGAGCAGTGTCGTCTTGCCGCTGCCGCTCGGTCCCTGCAAAAACACCTTTTGCCCATACGGGATTTGCAAATGTGAAATCTGCAGAATCTTTGACGACTTCTCGTAACCAAAATCTAAATTGTGAATATCAATCGCGTTCAATCCGTTGCCTTAAAAGCTCAGCTTTCCGTTGCCCCGTTTAAACTCACGCTCTATCTGCTTTTGATCGGAGACCAAAGTCACACGGAGTTCGTGGATTCGAGGAAAGAGTTTAGAAAACTTGAACTCAACTTGAGTCCCTGTCAGAGGTTTTGCACAAGAGATCTGCCATTCAGACTGCAGGTCTCGATGGCCTTCGTTGCCTCCCAAAATTTTGAGAGCTGTGTTTTTGAACTGGCACTCAAGAGCGGCCTCCAAAACAAAAACAGACTGAAGCTCATTCTTGAGAGCTTCGGAAACTTTCGCTTCTTTTTGCTTTTCTTCGGCAGTTTTGGCTACATGCTCGAATCCAAAAACCGTCTCGGTGGGGGACTTCATCATGACTGTCGCTCCTGAGCCTTCTACCGCAATGAGAAGCTCGGCCACTCCATGCTCATGCGTACCATGATGCTCGTGAGATTCATGAGCATGTTTCTCTCCCGCAAACACAACTGAACTCGCCATCAGGCAAAATCCGATCATTGTAACAATCTTCATAAAACTCCTTTAAAGTTCGTCCTCATATTTCTTATAAACTTTGACACCCTCTCCTTCCATTTCAAAAGAGACGAGTCCATAGGGACTATCTACTTTTTTGAGGTGCAAACGGCCCATCACCCAATAGGCTCGATAACCCCATTCAAATGAAATGGGCGCCTTCATTTTGACGTAGAGCATTTGATTGGGTGGCGGCGGAGGGACATGAATGCAGGCCTGAGGACTTGGTACCAATAAGAACTCTGTGATCTGACTTTGATCGTCCTCCAGCGGTACGATAAAGCCCGGTATTCGAATTTGCTGGCCGTCCAAATTTTTGAGACTCGCGGTGGCGTCACCGGTTTTGTAATCCATCTCTCTGAGCAGGCGCCAATCGATCTTGGTGTATCCCTGCGGATCAATCTGAAGCTCGACATCTCCGATTTTTTTGTCCGGCAAAAAATGGTCGATGACATTGAGACCGGCCACCAAGGCAACAACACCCAAGGTGACTAGGACCGGAATTTTGAGAATAGTCCAAAGTTTTTGAATCATAAGGTTTTGCGACCTTTGTCGAGCATCACACTCACTGTCATATCGGCAAGCACATTTACCACGGTGCGCGCTCGAGCCAAAATCCAATCCACCGTCAGAAGCAAAGGCAGAATTTCGAGGGGTAAGCCGACTGTGGTCAAGACCAAGGAAAGAGCCACAATGCCCGCCTCGGGTACACCCGCAATCCCAATCGCGGCGACGACACAAATCAAGGCCGCTTGAAGCTGGTCGATGAGGCTCAATTCAAATCCATGAAACTGCGCCACAAAAAAGACCGCCATGACTTCGTACAAAAGAATCCCATCATTATTGAAGTTGGTCCCCACACAAGCTCCGAGTCGCGATGACGCTTTGGAAACCCCCAACTGATCGAGAGCTTTGAGAGTCAGTGGAAGTGTGGCCAAACTCGAATTGCACCCCACTCCAAAGAGAACCGGCTCGCGTGCTGCCTTCCAAAATTTTGAAAGGGCCCAGCCTCGCACAAATCGAATCCACGTATGATAAACAAGGAGAGGTTGCAGCGACAAAGCGAGCAGCCCTACAAAGACATACGCCGCAAGCCCCTTGAGGGGAGAATATCCAAACTCTCCGATGGTGCGAGCCACAACTCCAAAGACCGCATATGGAGTGACTTTGATAATCCAGTGAAGAAGTCGCTCCAAAATCCGAAAACCCCCCGAGACCAAGTCTTCAATCAAATTGAATGCTCTCAAAGCTGCCGTGTCGGCTAACGACTCACGACGAAGTACTCGAATGGCTGAGCCTAACAAAACGGCGACCAAGACAATCATGATAATTGAGTTTTCGGCAAAGGGTTGGATGAAGCTCTCGGGAACATAACCCTTGAGAGTTTTGATAAAGTCAAACTTCTCGGTGATGAAAGTCGGTGCAGTCCCCGTCGCTTTAAAACTCGAAATATCCAAGTGTTTTCCTGGCTCAAAATAGTTTGTCAGCGTCAGCGCAATCGCCCCCGCACAAACAGCATTGATTCCGACAATCCAAAACAATCGACCAGCGTTCTTGAGTTGTAAGTCAGTTTTCAATAGGGCATCTAAGATCGCAAAAAAAACAAGAGGCGCGGCCACTGTCTTAATAAGAGTAATAAAAACTTTTCCGAGTTCGCCCAGAACAATAGCATCATTACCGAGCCATGGCCCCACAACGAGACCGGCCAATATCCCGCAAAGGATCTGAAGCGCTAAAGAACTCCTGAGTCGTTGCAGCACGAGAGATTTTTTACCGTGAACGCAAAGTCTAAGGAAAGCCCTATCTCCCCCACTCCCGACAAAACGCTCCTTGCTCCCGGTTTTGTCTTTTGCAAAAAGAATAAGCATGAAGCCCTGGAAGAAGTTTGAATCCTGGTATCGCAGTGCTCACCAGAGCCGAGAACCCGAAGCCAATGCTATGACGTTAGCGACCGTTCAAAAGAATGGCCGCCCTTCCGCCAGGATTGTCCTTTATAAAGATGTCGGAATCCCTGAGCGGATTCACTTTTTTACCAACTACAAAAGTCACAAATCACGCGAACTCCAAGAACTGCCGCATGCCGCTCTCATATTCTTTTGGCCACGCCTCGGAAAGCAGATTCGCATCGAAGGTCGAGTCACAAAAGCTCATGCCAAAATTTCGGATGCCTACTGGGCCACTCGCCCCAGGGAGAGTCAGATTGGGGGTTGGGCTTCACTGCAAAGTCAAAAACTCAATCATCGCCGGGATCTCGAGAAGCGCGTGAAGTTTTTTACTCATAAATTTAAAGATCAACCCGTGCCGCGTCCCAAAAACTGGGGTGGATTTGTTTTGAAGCCTACTCGATTTGAATTTTGGCAGGCCGAAATCGGCCGACTCCATCAGCGAGAATCTTATCAGGCAAAGGGGCACCGCTGGATCAAAACCCTCTTGTATCCTTAAGCACCTTTTTTGATTTGTTCGATCTGATTCAAAAAGACTTCGCGATCTTCCATCGTGCGCATAAACTCGGCTTCGAGCTCCTCGATTTTGCGTTGAGTCGCAGAAAGCTCCCGTGAGAGATGAGCGAGTTCATCGCCTTTAAGAACAGAGAGTTTTTCGCCCTGCTCCTGAAGTCGCGACTGGAGCGCTTTGATTTTTTTGTCTAAGTCCTGCAATGCCTTGTCTGAGTTTCGCCGTTTTGCCTCGAGGTCCTTGAGTTTCTCGCGATCGATAGGAATTGGCCTTGCAGGTGGCACAAAGTTCACAGACTCCGGCGCTTTTACTTGAGGTTTTTCTACCAGATCACTTTTTTTGCGAAGTGCAAAAGTAGCCGGCTCAGGAGGAACAAATCCCGAATGCTGTCTTTGCTGAACAGTCCAAACATAGTCGTCGTAAGTGCCTGGATAAAATGTGGTTCGACCATTCGAAACTTCAAGAATCTTTGTCGCAATTCGACGTACGAATCCTCGATCATGGCTCACAAAAATGATCGTGCCTTTGTAGGACTCGAGAGCTTGAGTGAGAGACTCCACCGTATAAAAGTCCAAATGGTTGGTGGGCTCATCCAGCAAGAGGAGTGGAGCCTTTTGAAGCAATATTTGCCCCAATGAAACGCGCGCCTTCTCGCCTCCCGATAAAACTTTGATCTGCTTTTTGACGTCATCGCCTTGAAACAAAAGACCACCGGCCAAATCCAAAATTTCTTGAGGTCTCACCTCTTTGTGTGCCGCACGCTTGAGAGCGTCGTGGACGGTTTCTTCGGGCTTCAGTTTTTCGGCTACGTGTTGAGCGTAGTACGAAGTCGTCACTTGATATCCAAATTCGATATCCCCATATAACGTCGATATCTCCTTGGCCAAACTCTTGAGAAACGTCGACTTACCCGCCCCGTTATAGCCAACGACCGCGAGATGATCGCCAGACAAAATCTGCGCGTCTACTTTTTGCAAAATGACTTTTTCGCCGTAACCAAAATCCGCGTCTTTGACCTCAATCGCCACTCGACCCGTATGAGCGGGTTCGGGAATCCGAATCTTTGCCGAGATGGGCAAAGGCTTGAGCTCAATCGTCTCCATCTTATCGAGAGATTTGAGTCGGCTCTGAACCTGACGAGCCTTTGAAGCTTTGGCACCAAATCGTGCCGCAAAATCCAAAACCTCTTGGCGTTTGGCAGCTTCGGTCATGGCGCGCTTTTCGAGTTGAGTGCGCAAAAGCTCTTTTTGCTCAAAGTAATCATCAAGATTGCCGGCGTATTTAACACAACTACCGCCCTCGATTTCGAGAATATGATCCGTCGTGCGACGCAAAAACTCTCGATCATGCGAAATCAACAAAAACGCTCCGTCAAAATCCTGCAAAAACTCTTCGAGCACGAGCAAGGTCTCCAGGTCCAAATAGTTGGTCGGCTCATCGAGCATCATGAGATTGGGCTGTTCCCCTAACAAATGGAGGAGCTTTGCCCTCATTCGATAACCTCCACTCAAGCTCTTAATGGGAGCGCCAAACTGCTGGTCCTTGAGGCCTAATCCCAGGCCGAGTTTTTTGAGTTCCCAAATCGGGAGTTTGAGACCCTCCGAAAGATAGTCCTCTAAGATTTGGTCGGGATTCCATGTGTCGTGCTGTTTGAGGTAACCAAGCGAAAGACCTCGGGAGCGAACGACCTTTCCATCGTCGACGTCTTCTTCGCCTGCCAAGAGCTTAAACAAAGTTGTCTTTCCGGCGCCATTTGGGCCAATGACCCCTACATGCTCGCCGGCATTAATAGAGAACGTGGCCTCTTCAAACAGGGTCTTTGAGCCAAAGGACTTTGCCGCATTTTGCAGCTGAACGAGATTTACCGGATTCGACATTTTGGGGGTTACCCTAACCCATCCTCAATTAGGGAGGCAAAGTTTCTTAGGTGTTATGCACAGTCCTGCATAGAGCTCGCACCCAAAACTGTCTCTCACTCCAAGGGCACGAAAGAAACGATTCTCAGCCGAATACATTTTGTCTTCAAAGCGGGCACGGCCATTGCATTTCAGGGACTTCAATGACACATCCCCTATTTGCCTATTCGTTGATTTTAAAAATTTTTTTCTGTCTGGGTCTCCCTACGGTGGTGACCGCCGCCGCTCAGGATCAGGAGTCATGCGACTCATCCAAAGAGGTCTATTCTGTGGACGATTTTGTGGCGGCTCTGACAGAAGATCCTCGCCCGCGCGATCCCTATACGGCTTGCATCGAAGGCTGCCAACGCCAAGCCGAAACAGATACCACCGCCAACGAAACAAATCTCACGACAGCGAGAGCACAGTGTGAAGCAAATCGGCTCAGATCGCTGATTAGCCTGGCGGATTTAGAATTTGGTGAATGCAAAGACAGAGACACCGCCGATCGAAAAATCTCCTGTATGAGAATCTACTGCAATGAGGCCCGCGAAGAGGCGAGATGCATGGCCTTGAGAAGAATCCTTGATACCTATGAGAGTTGTATGTCTCAGGCCAGAAAGGATTACAATGAAAAAATCGAAGCTATCAAAAAGGCAAAGAACGAGTGTATCAAAAATTGTGATACAACCAATCCTCTGACCAAACAAGTGACCATGATTGTGCTCGAAGATCTCTCCATCGCACTCGCGGAAATTGGCTACCCCATTGATGAAGTCAATATGGTCATCGAAGCGATCTACTCCGCCGCACTGTCACAAGGATGCTGGCAAAAGTAGTTTAACCGCCCACAAGTCGAATGACCTCTTGGTCTTCGACGCGATGAAAGTTGCGGTAAAATTGACCTACCGCCTTAAAATTCTTGGGTTCCAAAAGGCAGATGACCTCATCCACTTCTTTTTTGAGAGATTGCAATGTGTCTGCCGCACAAACAGGAACAGCGAGCGTGATCGAGTGAGGCTTTTCGGACTTGAGTGCTTTGAGAGCTGCATGGACAGAAGCCCCCGTCGCGATCCCATCGTCAATTAAGATGACTTCGCGTCCACTCGCAGAAGCGCGGACGTTTCCTTTTCGATAAGTCTTTTGCTGATCCTTCATGCGCTCGAGTTGGCGGTATTTTTCTTGCTCAATATGATCCACATCTACTTTGAGAACTTTGACGAGATCTTCATTCAAAAAAATTTGAGGAGGAGTCCCTTCGACGAGAGCGCCGATTCCGAGTTCTTGATTAAAAGGCGCCCCCAGTTTGCGAACAAAAATCATATCGACTGGAACTTTGAGAACTTTGCAAACTTCGGCCGCTACCGGCACTCCCCCACGAGGAAGTGCAAGGATCAGTGGGTTTTTGCGAGGTTTAAGCTGAAGGGCCTTTGCGAGTTCCCGACCAGCGTGTGTACGATCTTCAAAAATTTGACTCATCCAGATGATCCTTTACTTGCCTGGCCAGCAAAACCTTTTTACCAATCATAGCCAAGGAGAGATTTATGTCCAAAGGACCAATGAAGAAGTTTGCTGTCCTCGGTGCGGGAATGCAGGGAACCGCCGGTGGGTATTTTTTGGGTCGATGGGGACAAGCCGAATCGATCATCATGGCAGATATCTCTGAGGCAACGGCGCAGAAAGCGGCGGATCGCCTCAATCAACTTTTTGGTCGGCCCCTTGCTAAAGGACAAAAAGTGGATGCCAAATCTCCCGAATCGCTGCGCGCGTTGTTTTCGCAGATTGATGGATGTTTGAGCGCCACCTCTTATGAATTTAATGAAGGCATTACGCTTGCGGCAATTGAAGCAGGGATTTGCCTCGTGGACCTTGGCGGCAATACGGATGTGGTTTTGGCACAACTCAAGCTCAACGAGCGCGCTCAGCAAAAGGGCATCACGATAGTGCCCGACTGCGGGCTGGCTCCTGGTCTCGGCAATACGCTTGCGGCTCTTGGAATCCAAGAACTCGACAGCTGCGAAAGTGTTTCTGTTCGCTGCGGAGGCCTGGCACAAAACCCTCGTCCCCCACTCGGATATAAATTGGTGTTTAGTATTAAAGGACTCACCAATGAATATTTTGGAAAAGCATGGATCATCCGAAACGGCAAACGAGTCTCCGTTGACACCTTTAGCGAGCTTGAGGACCTCGAGTTTGCTCCTCCCGTGGGACGCTGCGAAGCCTTTGTGACGACGGGTGGATCGTCGACCTGCCCTTGGACCTTCGAAGGCAAAGTCAAAAACTACGACTACAAGACTGTCCGCTACAAAGGTCATTACGACAAAATGAAGTGTATGCTGGATTTGGGCCTCTTGGATCTCAATCCCGTGTCAGTCAATGGTACTCCGGTGGTTCCGCGCGATCTGTTTCATGCCGTCGTCCCTGCCAAGATCGACTTTCCTGAGGATCATGATTTGGTTGTATTGCGTGCAACTTGTAAGGGCCTCAAAGGGGGAAAGCCCGCTCAAGTAGTCTATGATTTAATGGACTTTCAGGACGCAAAGACGGGTTTTACGGCTATGGAAAGAACCACGGCCTTTCCGGCAGCCCTTGTTTTGATTCATGGGGTTCGGGGTCAGGCTCAAAAGGGTGTTGTTCCCTTGGAGTCTGCACTCAACAATCGTCTCTATGTCGATGAGTTGAGTGCGTCGGGCATCACGATCAAGACCACTTGGTCGTCGCTCGATTGATTTTGACCTTATTTGGCTTTGACACCTTGAGACGCTCTTTATTAACTCTTGAGGGTTAAGATTAACCAAATAAAGGGGTCAAAATTCATGAACCAAGGTCTCAAAATTACTCGTTCATTTTTTTGGACACTCTCCTTTTTGATGCTCGGAAGCCTTCCGGCTTGGGCGTCAGGAGATGTTTCTTTAAAAATGCCTGATCTGAATACGATGTTCACTGTCTTCGGCAGTGAAATCTCCGGAACAACAATGCTTACCTGGGGCTTTTTAATTATCGGTCTCGGCGTTCTTTTTGGTGTGATGGAATACATCAAGATTAAAGCATTGCCTGCGCACAAATCGATGCTCGAAGTTTCGAGCCTGATCTACGAAACCTGCAAAACTTATATGATTCAGCAGGGCAAGATGCTCATCGTCCTCGAAGTTTTGGTCGGTGGAGCCATCTTCTATTATTTTTACTCCCTTCGAGATTTGGACCTCGGAAGCACAGGTTTGATTTTGCTGTGGTCGGTCATTGGGGTCTTGGGCTCCTTTGGAGTGGCCTGGTTTGGAATGCGAATCAATACCCTCGCTAATTCTCGAACCGCGTTTTCTTCGCTTCAGGGCAAAGCCTTCCCGGTGATGGATATTCCTCTTCGATCCGGAATGTCGATTGGAATGCTCTTGATCTGCGTAGAGCTGATCATGATGCTCATCATTTTGCTGTTTATCGATCCCGCCCACGCCGGTGCGTGTTTTGTTGGATTTGCGATCGGCGAATCCTTGGGAGCCGCGGCTCTCAGAATCTGCGGCGGTATCTTTACCAAGATCGCAGATATTGGTTCAGACCTCATGAAGATCGTCTTTAAGATTAAAGAAGACGATGCGCGAAATCCTGGTGTGATCGCTGACTGCGTCGGTGACAATGCGGGAGACTCGGTCGGTCCGACAGCAGACGGATTTGAAACCTACGGTGTCACAGGTGTGGCGCTCATTACCTTTATTATCTTGGCGGTTGGAATGAGCAAAGACCCCACCACAGGAGCCACGATGGCGCTTGCGGATCAGGGATTGTTTCAAGCCAAATTCATCGTTTGGATTTTTGTGATGCGTATCCTGATGATTTTGACTTCGCTCTGCTCTTACTGGATCAACCGCGCTTGGTCTGTGGCCAAGTTTGGAAAGGCTGAGCATTTTAACTTCGAAATTCCTCTGACCAGCTTGGTTTGGGTGACTTCGATTGTGTCGATCATCGTCACCTTTGTTGTCTCCGACTTGTTGCTCGGCGGTATGGAAGGCGGACTCTGGTGGAAACTTTCGGCGATCATCTCTTGCGGAACCTTGGCCGCAGCGATCATCCCAGAATTCACCAAAGCCTTTACCTCAGCCCATTCACGACATGTGGCCGAAGTCGTCGCTTCTTCTCGCGAAGGCGGCGCCTCGCTCAATATTTTGTCGGGTTTAGTTGCTGGTAACTTCTCGGCCTTCTGGAAGGGAATTACGATTGCGGCTCTCATGCTTGTTTCGTACTGGGTGAGCTTGCAAGGTCTCGGCGCTTATATGATCTATCCCGAAATCTTTGCCTTTGGTCTTGTGGCCTTTGGAATGCTTGGGATGGGACCTGTCACCATTGCGGTCGATTCGTATGGACCCGTGACAGATAACGCTCAGTCCGTTTTTGAACTGTCTCAAATTGAGAACGTTCCCAATATTAAGAACGAAGTCCAAAGAGATTTTGGATTCGCTCCCAACTTTGAGCGCGGAAAGCATTTGCTCGAAGAAAATGATTCGGCAGGAAACACCTTCAAAGCGACGGCAAAGCCCGTTTTGATTGGTACTGCGGTGATTGGGGCGACAACGATGATCTTTTCGATCATTTTGATGCTCAATTTGAATCTCAATCTCGTTGATCCTAAGATCTTGCTGGGCTTGATCTGCGGTGGAGCTGTGATTTATTGGTTCACGGGTGCAGCGACTCAAGCTGTGACAACAGGAGCCTATCGAGCGGTGGAATTTATCAAAAAGAACATCCGCCTCGACTCTCAAGAGAAAGCCTCTGTGGAAAACTCTAAGGAAGTCGTTAAGATTTGTACCCAGTACGCTCAGGCGGGAATGGTCAATATCTTTGGCGTGATCTTCTTTATGACTCTCGCATTTGCCTTCTTTGATGAATCCTTCTTTGCGAGCTACCTCATCTCTATTGCGGCGTTTGGATTGTTTCAGGCGATGTTTATGGCGAATGCAGGTGGAGCTTGGGACAATGCGAAGAAAGTTGTCGAAGTTGACCTCAAAGATAAAGGCTCAGCACTCCATGCGGCTTGTGTGGTTGGTGATACAGTGGGCGATCCGTTTAAAGACACCTCTTCTGTTTCGCTCAATCCGATCATCAAGTTCACCACGCTGTTCGGACTCTTGGCCGTTGAGATTGCACACAAATATGCTGCCGAAGCTAAAGATGCAGCTCTCGCCACGGGTGCTGCCGATCCAGGAAAGCCCACTTTCTTGATCGCGTTTGGACTCGTCTTTTTTGTAATTGCTCTCTTTTTTGTGTACCGATCCTTCTACGGAATGCGCATCGGTGGATGTTCAGCGACATCGATGGCGAATACATCGAGTCACGACAATCGTCCCCGCGCGGTTGTTTAAAAGAGAATTGAATCAATTGATTCGAAGTAAAAGCGCCCCCAAAAATGGGGGCGCTTTTTTTTGTCCGCGGCCTGTCAGTCTTAACTCACTCGACTCTAGACATTCCCTCGAATAGGCGAAAAAACCATGGTCGTGGGAATGGTGAACCGACATTTGATTTGGCTCAGCCTTTTTACGTGGGCACTTTTGCATTCGCACTTTCTGAACGCTGCGGAGCCCGTCTTTTGTCGAGAGTTTTTGATTCATCAGGCCTCAGTTCAAAGCGACCCTCTCAAAGTCAGAGAGTTTGAAGTTCCATTTGATTCCGCAATTTTTTACGACGCGAGACCCAAAGTGATTTGGATCGCCGAAGGAGGAACTTACGATGAGTTACTGGGCGGCCAGGGATTCATTAGTTTTTTGAGACCGCAGTACGGCTACCCTTACAGGCCCGGAGAATATCTGCTCGCACTGGGATTTAAAAATGGACCTAAAAAAGTGGCCTCCACACTGACACGCTTCATGCTGGATCAGTATCCGAGGGATCGATTTAATGCGACCTATGTGCAACTCAATCGAAAGCGAATCGCAGAAGCCATCCGCGCTCATCCGTTTAATCCGGATTTTTCGAGAGTGCCGGGCCTCAACAATCTCGGTCGCAATTATGAACTTTATCTGGGACTCACCGCCTACACGCCAAATCGTATTCTCCTTCTCGAAGT
>JACCDT010425033.1_pt1 | contig 21123 bp, 20 predicted proteins | sample 7446291 | NCBI WGS metagenome assembly JACCDT01 (sample SAMN15323446, study PRJNA562643) | freshwater metagenome | isolation source: river surface water | place: USA:Blue River Watershed | collected 2017-08-17 | reverse complement strand
TCTGTGGCGCATAAATCGTCGTCTTCGTTAAATTCGTTTTCGCCTCTTTAAACGCTGCCTCCGCAGATTTTACGTTGAAGTTGGCCGCCTTCACATTCGCCTTCGCCGCTTCTAAATCTTGTTTGGCAACTAAATACGCCGACTGGAACTGATCGAAATCCGAATCCGAAATCACCTTATCGTTGTGCAAACGGTTATTGCGATCAAAGTCAATTTTTGCCTTGCTCAATCGTGCTTCGCTTTGTGCTAACACCGCCTTGCTCTGCTCTGAACTCGCCTTCATTGCATTCACCTGCGCCTCCGCACGTGCTAATAAAGACACATAGTTGTCGGGACGAATCTTCAATAACTCCTGGCCCGCAACGACAGAATCTCCCTCCGCTACCTTCAAGGACACAATCTCCCCGGACACATCCGGCGACACCTTCACCTCAACCTCCGGCTGAATCTTACCCGATGCAGATACCTTCTCCACAATCGTGCCTTTTAGGACTTTGGCATATTCCACTTCCGTAGGCTCCGCCTTCCCAATCCATTCCATCTTCTTCGCCAAAGCCAAGCCTCCAAAAATTAATATCACCACACCTGCGATGATCATCCATGTTTTTTTGTTATTCATAATCGTAATTGTTAAACTTCGCTAGTCACTAGTCGTCAGTCTGGTTGTTTAAAACATAATATCAAAATACTCAAGGTCTCATTTGAGAGTCCCTAGGTTAAAACCTAGGGTTATAAATAAGTGATCCACATATAAGCCTAGGCCTAAGCCTGGGGATTTAAAAACTAGGAAAACCAACCTCTTCGTTCTTACTTCTAAACTCTTACCTAAACCTCTAGGTTAAAACCTAGGGTTATAAAAATTCTTATGCCACATCTCTTCACTCTTACTTCTAAACTCTTACCTCTTCATTCTTAACTCTTAGCTCTTACCTAAAACGTCAAACTCTTCCCTTGGTAATAATCCAAAATCTTCGTCCGAAACACAAAATCGTATTTCATCTGAATCAAGGCCAAACGCGCCTTATCCAAATTCGTCTTCTGTAAATTATAACTCACAAAATCAATCGTTCCCGCATTAAAACGGCTCTCTGACGCCCGGAAACTTTCTTCCAAGGCCGAAACTTGTTGGGACGATGCCTCATATTTATTCGCCGCATTCAACATGTTCACATAGGCCTGCTCAATGTTTTGACGCAAAGTCAAACGTGCCCGATCAGCCTCAATTTCCGCATTTCGCTTCTGCAATCCAGCCTGCATCACACGCGTGCGATTCGCATACTTGGCAAAAATGGGAATGTTTAAATTTAAAGACAATACCTTATTCTGCGTATTATTCAATTGATCAAAATAACCCACCGTCGCACCTTCACCATATTTCGGCTGTACCGTTGAAACCGGATAATTCGTCCCACCTATTGCCACAGATCCTAAATTCACCGTTTGAGTGCCTAATAATTCGACTGTCTTTAAGGCGTTGGATTGATTCGCCGACCAGCTTCCACTCATCGATAGGGTAGGGAGGCGAAAGGCTTTCGCCACATCCACACTCTTTGCCGCTCCTTGTACCCGGAAATCCGCAGCACGAACCAAAGGCTGAATTTCCAAGGCTTTGGCATAAATCGCATCAACCGATACATCATAAGCCTTCGAGGAAGGAACCGGCACTTGAATCCGTTGCAAATCAAATGCCTGAATGCTCGAATCATTCAATAATTGTTGCAAGGTCAATTTGTTAATATCCAAGGTGCTTTGGAATGACACGACATTGGATTCTTCATTGGCCAACTGCGCCTTCAAATCCAAAACATTCGATATCGGCAAAGTACCTGCAGTCACTAATTTCTGCGTACGCTCAATCTGTAATTTGGTGATTCCCGTCTGCGCTTTGGCAATCGATAACTGATCTTCCGCATTCAAAATAGACAAATACGAAAGCACCACCTGCAAAGCAATATTTTCCCGCATCGAAAGCAAATCCTGCTGTGTTGCCTTCAAGGCATATTCATTTTGCAAGACCGTATTACGTAACTGACCACCATTAAAAAGGGTCAAACTCGCATTCAAACCTATGTTATTGTAATTGATATTGCGTGAATCGTAACCATTGGTATACGGGTTAATCGACCGACCAAAACTCGCCGCCTGATTAATATTTCCCCCCAAAGATGGCAATTGATTGTATTTCGATTGTTGGTAAGTTAACTCCGCATTCTTCAAGCTTACCTCATAAGACTTCACCGTCAAATTATGCTGCAGCGCGATGTCCACGGCTTGACTTAAACTCAAATGAACCACCTGCGCATTGCCTTGAATGGCGGTCTGCGCGTGAGCTCCCCAGGACAATCCTGCCAACAAGGTAAGCGAAAGGTATTTTTTAATTGACATAGGCGTCGATAGAATTAGTTCACAATAATACACAAATGCGTTTTGTGCAAGTTTGATTTTTGGATAAACGGCAAGAGTCGCTGATAAAATCCGCGATTACTGCACAACAGGGAAACGGCGTTTCGCCTCCGCACGCGAAAAAGCATTAAAGTGCCACCACTCAAATTCAATCCGCATAAAGCCCGCAGCTTGCATGGCTTCCCGCAAAATCAATCGGTTTTGATAGGCTATTTGACTCAATTTCCCAGATGCCAAAAAAGCTTGCTCTTTGGAAGGATAAGCTAATTCACCAAAAAAATCATATTTCGTTCCCATATCCAAGGGCTTTCCGTTCGCATCCGCCACCGTTAAATCCAAAGCAGATCCATAATTATGAATGGAATGTTGCTTGGGATCCGCTACGTATTTTTGACGCTCAGCGGGAGGATATTGTGTCAACGTATTCCACAAAATCCATTGAATGGATAGGGGACGTGCAGCATCGTAAATCAATAAATGAAACCCTGGATGTTTCTTTTCTAGAGCAGCCTGCGCTTGTTGAAGCATCGCCATGACCGGCTTTTGAACATAAGCATGTCTCAGACAACCATAAACATCCTTGCCCATGAAATTGTCAACAGTCCCATATTTCAATTCCACCAATACCCCAGGGGCATTCGATGTAACCTCAAGCAAGCCTTGTTTTTCCATGGCAAGCTCATAGGAACAGGTCGTTTTTTGTGCCCAGGCAGCAAAGGAGAGGAGGACTAAGGCAATCGTTCGCATAATAATCGGAGATTTTGCCTAAATTTAACCAAATTTCCTCGACCCTATGGCATTAAATTGGATTTGGTTTTTATTCTTCGGTGTGGCTTTTGTGGTCGCAATTATTCAATATCTCTTCTTGGGGAATGCCGAAATATTCAAAATCCTCGTGGATGGCATGTTCGATTCCGCGGAATTAGCCGTGATGAAAATCGCCTTGCCTTTGGCAGGTGTCATGACTTTTTTCATGGGCATCTTACAAGTAGGAGAGAAGGCGGGAGCGATTCAATTTTTAGCCAAACGCATCGGACCCTTTTTCACTCGTTTGTTTCCAGAAATTCCCAAAGACCATCCGGTCCACGGGCAAATGATCATGAATTTTTCGGCTAATTTGTTGGGGTTGGATAATGCGGCAACGCCTTTTGGGCTGAAAGCGATGCAAAGTTTACAAGAAGTAAACCCCGATAAAGATACGGCCTCCAATTCACAAATTATGTTCTTGGTTCTGCATTCCGCAGGCCCCGTGTTGATTCCCTTGAGTATTATGGCCCAACGGGCCATTTACGGGGCGCAGGACGCCTCGGATATCTTCATTCCTTGCCTCATGGCAACCTATGCGACGACGATTACGGGTCTGATTTTTGTATCCATCAAACAGAAAATCAACTTATTAGAACCGGTACTTTTTGCCTGGTTGGCCGGCCTAACCGCCTTTCTCGGGGCCATATTATGGTACTTCAGCTCTTTGCCCAAAGAGGCGATCGAAATGCAGTCTAAAGTCTTCTCCAATGGCTTTCTATTCTTGCTGATTTTCTCCTTCATTGCCGCGGGAATGCGTAAGAAAATCGACATTTTCGGAACATTTGTGGAAGGCGCAAAAGGTGGTTTTGAGACTTCCGTGAAAGTCATTCCTTATTTAGTGGGACTATTAGTCGCAATTTCTTGCCTGCGTAATTCGGGCGTTTTGGGCTATATGGTGGACGGAATCAAATACTTGGTGGATTTGTCGGGCATCGACAACCGCTGGGTGGATGCCATGCCTACCGCTTTATTACACCCCGTGAGTGGCAGCGGATCGCGCGCGATGATGATTGATACGATGAAAACTTTCGGATCAGATTCGTTTGTGGGACGCTTGTCTTGTGTATTCCAAGGTTCAGCAGAAACCGTTTTATACGTGATAGCTTTGTATTTCGGATCGGTTCAAGTGCGTAATATTCGCTACACCTTATGGGCAGGATTATTTGCAGATTTTGTGGGAATCGCCACGGCAATTTGGGTGAGCTATTTGTTCTTTGGCTAGTTCAATGGCAAAACCAACGAGACATTTCCCCCGACCACATCGGGTTTCCAAACACCTTTGTCGGCGCCAACTGACGCCTTGAGTTGGGCATCGTATCCCATCAGTTGGACCGGTCGTTGCCATTGTAATCCCACGGAATATTGCTTTTTGACTGGGATGTGCTCGATACCAAACCAGCCAATTGAATTGGATAAAGATCCACGTAGTAAGAAAGAATTTTCGCCTAGTTTGGCTTCTATTCCCACATAAAACGATTCCACGCGATTATTGTCATACGCAATGAAATCTGTATTTGTTAAATCGGTTTCAGAATCCAACGTCATCATGGGCGTTCCTATTCCATGATCAGCATATGTCCAACCTTCCCGATAAACGGCATTATTAAAGTAATTATCTAATCCTCGATTTACATCGGAATTATTAAACACAGATCCTCCTTGGGACGTCGTGTTTAGGTATTCCACAACCACCTTGGTAATTCCTTGATCAGACTTGCGGCTAAACGAAATACCGTGCAATCCATCTGTAATATTATTGCCATAATACAAGGAACCGTCCTCATAAATACTTTGGCGATAGAAAAATAACTTTGCTTTATTCCAATCAACTTCCATCCCCACATCTACGGTACCAAGGTGATTTCCCAAACGATTCCATCCATCATTGATTCCATAAGTTGCCGTGTCACCGCCTACTACATTCATACTTTGGCCTGTGATGATATACAAATAGTCTTTTAGACTGCTCGCAATTTTGCCGTTTTTCGCCGAGAAATTTCCTGGGTCAGCATATTTTAGCGTTCCACCCCATTGAACTTGGTGATTGAATCCTCCGTAAAATTTGATGAGCCAATTAGGCTTGCCTAATCGGCCATAGAATGACTTTTGATGCAAATAAAAATCAGCCACATCGCTACGTTGATTACCAAACCAACCATGAGCGAAATTCCCTTTGAAACCTACGACATCATTTACAAATGTGGGGGCCCAATAATCATTGACAACCAAATTAATCATGGGCATGGGTAATGCATTTCCTGACCAAATAAAAGAGCCCGAACTAAGCGTGGAATCGGCTAACCCTTGAATCTGTTTTTTTCGGCCAGCCTGTAATTCAAAGATGCCCATTTTGCCTTTGAGATAGGCTTCTTGCAATAAAACGTCCGCTCGGGTCTCCGTTAGATTAACCAATCCACGAACTCCATACCCCCAGCTGTATCGTTTATTTACTTGAACAAAATCGCTGAGCGCAATGGCTGCGGTACCATAACTTTCTTTCGTGGGAACGGCGCCATATTGATTGGCACGTAACCAGAAGGGCGTATAAGTCCCCGAAGTTAGCCCCATGCCTAATTCTAGGCTAGGACCTATTTTATCCTGAGCTTTCGCGCACAAGCTGAACAATAAAAGAAATGAAATTGCGCGAAGACGCATGAAAAAGGGTTTAGGTACGCAAAATACGAAAAAAGTATGAACAAATCTGTGGCGTTGATTAACCCTAGGCTTTAGTCTAGGGGCTAAGAGCATACTACTCGCAGACTCCGAACTGCTAAATTAATAACCCTAGACTTTAGCCTAGGGATCCCCAGACTAAAGTCTGTGGCTTTAAAAAGAACCTTTCTGAGGAGTGAAAATAGCATAATTTACTCCACCCTCGCCACCAACTCAAATCCTAAGGAGTCTATGCGCAATCGCACCTCGTGCCGATTTTTAATCCCCATCACTTCCGCCTTTTGGCCTTTCAAAGCACCCGCATCAATCGTGATAACATCGCCCACTTGGAGCGTATTTCCAAAAACCTCTACGGCCGCATGCTCCGATAAAAATTGTTGGATCGCCAGAATCTCGTCGTCTTGAATGACCGCTGGCTTTTGTAACCAATAAACAAAATTGACAACGCCTAGCGTCCGACGAACCGTTGCGCTTTGTTTTTCCAAATCAATGTTGACAAAAACATAGGAACGAAAAAGTGGCTCCTCGGTGACTTTTCGACGGTCCGACCACTGTTTTTCGCGTTTATTTACGGGACAATAGGCCTCGATTCCTGCTTCTTTCAAGCGTAGGGCAACTTTTTTTTCTGTACGAGATTTGGTGTATACCGCATACCAGGCCATCCTATAATCGAGCGTCTACGATGGATTTATCTAAAATCGATTTGATATCAAAAAGCACCCCGTCTTTGGCTTTTAATTCGCCAAAGGCGAGATTCAAAAATTCCCGGTGCGCCACCGTTAACACAATGGCATCATAGGCTTGGCCTAATTCCGAAACAAGGCTAATTCCATGCTCATGTTGAACCTCTTTGGCATTCGCCCAAGGATCATACACATCAACATCCATGCCGAAATCAACTAACTCCTTGTAAATATCCACTACCCGCGAATTTCGAATATCCGGGCAGTTTTCTTTGAACGTGATGCCCAACATTAAGGTTTTGGCACCGCCGATTTTCTTCCCTTTTTGAATGAGTAATTTGACCAACTTATTCGCCACAAAAATACCCATGTTGTCATTCACCCGTCGGCCGGATAGAATAACCTGCGGATAATAGCCCAAACTCTCCGACTTATGCAATAAATAGTATGGGTCGACCCCAATACAGTGGCCGCCTACTAAACCGGGCTTAAAATTCAAGAAATTCCATTTGGTTCCCGCAGCTTCTAAGACCTCGGACGTATCAATGCCCATCCGGTCAAAAATCAAGGAAAGCTCATTGACAAAGGAAATATTAACATCACGTTGGGCATTTTCAATCGCTTTACTCGCTTCGGCTACCTTTAAAGAAGAAGCCTTGTGAGTCCCGGCAACGATAATCGATTTGTATAATTGATCCACCCATTCCGCAATTTCTGGTGTAGAACCTGATGTAACTTTTTTGATCTTCGTTAACGTATTGACCTTATCACCTGGATTAATACGCTCAGGCGAGTAACCACAGAAAAAATCCTGATTAAACACCAATCCCGAATGTTTCTCCAACACTGGTACGCAATCTTCTTCTGTACAACCGGGATAAACCGTGGATTCATAAATCACCACGTCACCTTTTTTCAAGACCTTTCCGATCATCTCAGATGCCTTTAACAAGGGGCTCAAGTCTGGCTTTTTGAAATGATCTATAGGTGTAGGAACCGTAACAATAAAGGTATTACAAGTCGCTAAATCCGCTACTTGAGAAGAAAATCGCAAGTTTTTCGATTCGGCTAATTGGGCAGCACTAACTTCTTGGGTGCGATCCACCCCCAACTTTAATTCATCAATACGCGAAGCGTCGATATCAAAACCCAAGGTTGGATAAATCTTTCCAAACTCCACAGCCAGCGGAAATCCCACATAGCCCAAACCTATTATCGCAATCGAAGGATTCATCTTATTTGGTAAATAATTGTACGTCGGAAGCCATCATGTCTTTCACCAATGCCGGCAAATCATATTGCAATTTCCAGCCTAATTTTTCCTTCGCTTTGGTAGGATCTCCGATCAACAATTCTACCTCCGTAGGACGGAAATAACGCGGGTCGACAGCTACAACTTCTTTACCAATTTCCACTTGGTACAAAGGATTATTGCATGCAGCAATCGTTGCAATTTCATGTACGCCTTCGCCCGTAAATTTAATGTCGATACCCACCTCACTAAATGCCATGCGAATAAAATCACGAACTGTGGTCGTAATACCAGTTGCAATAACAAAATCCTCTGGTTTTTTTTGTTGCAAAATCAACCACATCGCCTCCACATAATCTTTGGCATGTCCCCAGTCGCGTTTTGCGTCTAAGTTTCCTAAATACAATTTATCTTGTTGGCCTAACGCAATCTGCGCCACACCCCTTGTAATTTTTCTCGTTACAAATGTTTCTCCACGTAAAGGTGACTCGTGGTTGAACAAAATTCCGTTGACCGCAAACATATCGTAAGCTTCACGGTAATTCACCGTAATCCAGTAGCCATATAATTTAGCAACGGCATAAGGCGAACGTGGATAAAAAGGTGTTTTTTCCGACTGTGGTACCTCTTGCACCAAGCCATATAATTCCGATGTAGACGCCTGATAAATCTTGGTTTTCTTCGTCATTCCCAACAAACGAACGGCCTCCAAAATACGTAAAGTCCCGATTCCGTCTACTTGCGCGGTATATTCCGGTTCGTCAAATGAAACTTTGACATGTGACATTGCACCTAGATTGTAAATTTCATCGGGTTGAACATCTTGAATGATGCGAATAATATTTGTTGAATCACTTAAATCACCGTAATGCAAATGGAAATTGGATGAATTAACGTGTGGATCTTCGTATAAATGGTCAATTCGTTGCGTATTAATCAAAGAGCTTCTACGCTTTATCCCATGAACTACATAATTTTTACTCAACAACAATTCTGCCAAATAGGCTCCATCCTGACCCGTAATACCCGTAATTAAGGCAACTTTTTTATGCTGTGACATACATCCAATTTAATGACTCCTCGCGGAATATTTTTTCAAACCTCAAAATTACGAAAATTTAGCAGAGCACTAAAGCTAATTCGTGAAAACACATTGTTTTATTCATACAATGCCAAAATGGCTTTTTCGTGTTTGGCATAAATGGCCTTTCGCTTCAACTTTAATGTTGGGGTAATTTCACCATCTTGAACCGTAAACAAACGAGGTAACAAAACGAATTTCTTAACCTGTTCATATTTGGCCACAGAACCCATTGTGGACATCACTTCTTCCTCCAACTTCCGAATAACATCTTTATGTTGAATTAATTCTTCAGGACTTCCTGCAGGAATACCGTGTTGCTTACACCAAACGCCTAAGGCTAAAAATTCAGGGATAATTAATGCAGACGGGAATTTTTGGCCTTCGCCAACTACCATGCATTGTTCGATAAAAGCAGATTCCTTTAATTTATTTTCCACCAACTGGGGAGCAACATACTTACCACCTGAGGTCTTAAATATTTCCTTTTTACGATCCGTAATCTTCAAATACTTGCCTTCTACCATTTCGCCGATATCGCCGGTGTGGAACCAACCGTCTTGATCAACAGCCTCAGCTGTTGCTTCAGGATTTTTGTAATATCCAACCATAACCGAATCCCCACGCACACAAATTTCTCCATCTTCCGCAATTTTTAATTCCATACTATCAACCAAAGTTCCCACACATCCAATACGGAAATCTGGGGGATTAACTTGAGATACGGAAATAACCGGAGATGTCTCCGTCAAGCCATATCCTTCACTGACGGGAACACCGGCCGCCCAAAAAACGCGCGATAACCGAGGCTGTAATGCCGCAGAACCTGAGGCGATCAAACGCACATTTCCACCTAAGGCCTCACGCCATTTACTGAAAATCAATTTTCGATAAACTGCTAATTTCAATGAGTCTATTAATCCTAATTTAACCATCGGATCATATTGTAAACCAAACTCAATAGCCCCAAAAAATAATTTGCGTTTAATGCCTGTTAACTCATTGCCTTTAGCCAAAATCTTGTCATAGACTTTTTCTAATAAACGTGGAACCGAAGCAAACATGGAAGGTTTAACCTCTTTGATATTATCCGCAATGGTTTCCATGCTTTCTGCATAATATACCGAAACACCATAGGACATGTACATGTAGATATCTGTACGTTCATAGATATGACAAAGCGGTAAAAAACTCAAAGCACGATCTGTCGCATGCAAATCAAAAAACTTCCCACGGATTAAAGCCTTTACATTGGAAACAATGTTATGATGGGTCAACATGACCCCTTTTGGTCTACCTGTTGTACCGGATGTGTAAATTAAGGTTAATAAATCACTGGGTTTTACCGCTTCTTGCAAGGGTTTTAAAGGTGCTCGATCCTGACCAAAACCAGCATCTTTTACCTCCGTCCACATGTCTGCGCCCTCAACAGGGTCAAAAGTGTAGACCTTCTTTATCTTCCGATTTCCTTTAGAGGCCTCTTTTGCTTTTAGATATAATTCTTCTCCCTCCACAAACACATACTTCACTTCTGCATTCTCAAAAATGAATGCATAATCCTCCACAGTTATCGTAGGGTACATCGGGACCGAAACGGCGCCAATCAATTGAATGGCAAAATCAACAAAATTCCATTCCGGCCGATTGCCCGATATGATCGCAATTTTATCTCCTGGTTTAATCTTCAAAGACAAAAGTCCCAAAGCTACATCTTGAATGATATCCAAGGATTCTTCCGAACTATATTTCCGCCATTCGCCGTTTCGCTTCAGGCAAAACAAATCTGATTTGTGAAGTCGCTCGTAAATCGGTAGTAAATCAAATACGCGATTGAAATTTGAAAATTCTAACATGATTGAGTTTGTTGGTAATGAATATCAAAGTTAACAAAACAGCCTATCGATTTGCACTTTTAAACGATTTTTTTGTACACAAGGGTCTGTTGTCCACAAGTTATCCACAATATGAGAGGTATAAATATGCTATTCTATCTTTTTTAACTATTTTTTTAATATAAAATATCAATATTACATCAAAAAAGATATACCCTGCCGGCGTCAAACGGTAGGTTTTACTTTATCCACACACATAAATTAAAAAAAGAAAAACTTTTTAAAATCTTTTCTTTGTTTCTCTTTGTTGTTCTCTGTGGATATGTGGATAAGTCAAAATTTGATTTGTAATATGCTATTAATCAGGAAGATGATAATTTTAAACAGCTTATCAACTTGTGGATAAGATTTCTCTATGGCGTGGATAAGTGTAGACTTATACACATTTTCCACAGGGTCATTAATTTTATCCACATTCGTCCACAGGTATTGTGGACAAAATGGGGGTTTATTGGGTACTTATCAACACATCACTGATCTGGAAGTTGGCCTTCAATTTGATCTTACCGGGGAAGAAATAAATTGACTCTGGCTTTTCTTTTGTTTTAAAGTTGCCTAAATCCCAAAGTCCATTTCCATTGCAATCCTCGATGGCACGTAATTCATATAAACCTGGTTCCACGTGTGGAAAATGGAATGTGTTTTCACCTGTTTGTTGGTATGCCAAAGCTTTTGTGTCCGATTTGATCAACTGAAAGACATGTTTGCCTTTCGGTGTATTGATACTCCCTGAAATACTTCCATAATTTTCTAAATCTTGAAATTCAAATGCTTGAGTAAATGTTTGTGAGGAATCTTTTTCCACACTCACGAAAGCATGCTTTGCAAATTTCAATTCGAAACGATTTCGCAATGGCAAATAAGCCTTTTGAATGCTTAATTCATTGATAAAGCTATTCCAATGATAGGCTTCATCAGGCAATTGAATTTCTTCTTCGGGGCCCGTTATGAAAGAAATGGCTTTCGTATTTATCAAAGCGATCGGTTTTTGAAATTTGATCACAATTGAATCTTCAGGACTTAATAAATGATTACTTGCCGGAAATACCTCCATACGTAAAGGTGTGTTTACAACCTTTTCTTTCTTATTAGGCTCTCTAAATTTTAGCTTCAAAGCTAATGTTGTCACCCGGTTCAATGAATCTGTTACGATAGCTGATATACGAACAGTATCTTGATGTTCCACGTTTCCCACATAGAATCGCAGGTTGCGGTTAGCTTCGATTTGGTAAGCTAAATTCTTTGGCTGGATCTCTATTGCCTTCACACCCCTCGATAATTCATATAAAACTGTTTTGGCGGTGCTTGTTGTCTTGCTAATTTTCAAGGGGTCCTGATTTTGCAATGCAATTTTAAAATCCTGCGTTTGGTTCTTCTTTAAGTCAATAAAGTTTTGGGTGATGAAATCGACAGGTTCCTTGTTTGAATTATATACCAAATTATTGTTAATATCATTAAATGCAGCCATGTAATATTTGCCTGCTGCTATGTTTTCAATCTGGTAATTTCCGGAGGTATCCGTTTTCGTAAAATAGTAGGGCTTAGCCTGATCAATGCGTAATGTATCTGTGTAAGGATAGAGGCCAACCAAAATAGATTCTAACTTCTTATTTGTCTCCAAATTTTTCACCTGTCCGCTGATTTGCAAGGAATCAATGTCGGGACCCGTACTGAAAACGAGTTTGATGTTTTTGCCTTTATTACGCTCTGACATATCTTCAATCGCATTACGGAAATTGAAGGTATAGGTTGTGTTTTTCTGCAACGCAGAGTCCAATAGTAAGGTTACGCCCGTAGGTCGGATACGTGTTTCATATGTACCCACATTCGGTGTGATTAATAATTCTTGATTCAAACTTCGAATCGATACATATTCATTGAAATTCAATTCGATTTTTTTTCCCGTATAATTTTTGCTTTTGTTGAGCGGAATACTTGTAACAATTTTGGGTGCTAAGGTATCTTTTTTTCCGCCCGGAGGACTCGCCGTTTGTGCACAACGCTGAAACATGCTCAAGCTGATGAACAGGATAAATGTGACGAATGCGAGTTTTTGCACGAGTTTAGGCATGTTCAAAAATATAGATATTACTCGAATAATTACCTGTTTTGAAAAAAGCCAATAGATTAGACCAAAGACCTACAAAAAACGAAGCGATTAATTTCTTGCTTCCTGTTTTGTATTCGTGACTTAACAAGGCAATGTAAAAACTATCGAAAATTTGCCCATGTTGTTTGGCTAATTTAAATCCGTGTTTTTTCGCAATTGACTGAATGGTTTCAGGATTGAAATGATAAATGTGCCGGGGAACATCATAGGCTGCCCAAAACGCTTTAAAATAATCCGCGTCAAAAGATTTTGAATTAGGTAAGGCTAAAAGCAATTTGCCTGTGGGATTAATGCGTTTTTTGAAGAACTCAAAATAGGCGTCAATTTCATACACATGTTCTAAAACATGCCACAAACTGATCAATTCAAATTGAGGCTCATCGGGGATGGCTTGTAAATTTGGGAATATGTTTTGACCCGTTAATGCTGCTGCACGTGCTGCCGTTTCTGGATCGAGTTCCATTCCAAAGGTATTCCATCCGTCTTGTTGGCATGCATGTAAAAAGTGTCCATTGCCACAACCGATATCCAATAGATTTTTAGTCCCTTGTTGTTCGCATTGAATCAAATTTGTTTTTTGCTTCAAGGTTATTTTTCGAACCGCGTGGTATAGCTTATTGATGAATCCTTTTTGCGTATTGCTGTGGGAGATGTAATTCTCCGACTGGTAAAAATAGCCCGCTTGTTCTGCTTCTGGTCTTGGGTTTGTGAAGAGTAAATCACATGCTGCACAACGAACAATGTTGAAGGTATTTTTTGAAACGGTATAGTCTTTGGCTTGTAAATGTGTGGTCATTTCTGACGCACCACATGCCGGACAGTTTTGTAATGTTTCCATGTTTAACGACCCATAAATAAAAGTAAAATCGAAACGTCTGCGGCAGATACACCCGAGATGCGGCTTGCTTGACCAATGGTTTGTGGGCGAATCGATTTAAGTTTAATGCGCGACTCTGTCGACAAGGTTTTGATTTTGTCGTAATCGAAGTTCGCCGGAATCGCCAAATCCTCCATGCTCTTCATCTTGTTTACCATCAAGCGTTCTTTCTCAATATAGCTTTCATATTTGACAATAATTTCGACTTGCTCGAGTACTTCTTGTGAATATGCCTCTTTGATACGTTGTCCAATTTCGTGTTGGAGAATTTGTTCAAAACTTAAGTCGGAGCGCTTCAATAAATTAATCAGCGGTGCCCCCTCTTTCAGTGTTGCGGTTCCTTGTTCTTGTAACCAATCATTGATTTCCGTAGGCTTCACTTTCGTTGTTTGAATGGTTTCAATTAACGCTGCGACTTGTTCCTTCTTGTGAAGGTATGTATCCAATCGTTCTTGCGTAGCTAAGCCTAAGCCATAGCCTTTTTCGGTTAAGCGTTCATCAGCATTATCTTGTCTTAACAAGGTTCTAAACTCCGCGCGTGACGTAAACATGCGGTAGGGCTCATCCGTACCTTTGTTGATTAAGTCGTCAATCAAAACGCCAATGTAGGCCTCCGATCTCGATAAGGTAAAGGGTTCTTTTTTGTGTGCTTTTTGGTGTGCATTGATACCCGCCATTAATCCTTGGCAAGCAGCTTCCTCATACCCTGTCGTTCCGTTAATTTGTCCAGCAAAGAATAATCCCGAAACTCGTTTTGTTTCCAAGGTCGCATTCAATTGCGTCGGGGGGAAATAGTCGTATTCGATCGCATAACCCGGTCGGAACATTTTCGCATTTTCAAATCCAGGGATCAAACGGATGGCTTCGAATTGGATATCTTCTGGAAGTGATGTGGAAAACCCATTCACATAAATTTCAACGGTATTCCACCCTTCCGGCTCAACGAAAATTTGATGGGAATCTTTGTCGGCAAAGCGATTGATTTTATCTTCTACGGATGGACAATAGCGCGGCCCTAAGCCTTTGATTCTTCCAGCAAACATCGGACTGCGATCAAATCCTTTTCGAAGCACTTCGTGTACTTTTTCATTCGTATGCGTAATCCAACAAGAGCGTTGTTCTTGAATAGGTGTCTTCGTTAGATAAGAAAATGCGCTTGGATGCTCATCCCCTTTTTGTTCTTCCATTTTGGAATAATCTAAACTCCGACCATCCACACGCGGCGGTGTTCCCGTCTTCATCCGACCCGCTTCAAAGCCCAATTGAATTAATTGTTCCGTGATGCCTCCAGCCATCGGCTCTGCCATTCTTCCTCCGCCAAAATGTTTTTCCCCAATATGGATTAAACCATTTAAAAAGGTGCCATTTGTAAGCACAACGCTAGGGGCAAAATACTGCATTCCCAATCGGGTGTTCACACCTTTCACTTCGTCATTTTCAACGATTAAGCCTTCCACAGAATCTTGCCAAAAATCAACATTGGCATTTTGTTCCAATGCCCAGCGCCACTCTTCTGCAAATCGCGCACGGTCTGATTGACATCTAGGCGACCACATCGCCGGCCCCTTTGAACGATTCAACATCCGAAATTGGATCATTGTTTTGTCGGAAATGATTCCCGACATCCCCCCTAGGGCATCTACTTCTCGAACGATTTGACCTTTTGCCACACCCCCCATCGCCGGGTTGCAAGACATCTGAGCAATCGTTTGCATGTTCATCGTAATCAACAACACCTTTGAGCCCATTTGGGCTGCTGCATGCGCCGCTTCACAGCCTGCATGCCCCGCTCCTACTACAATTACGTCATATGAATTCTGCATCATTTTCATTTATGTTTCACGTGGAACACGTATTATCTTTTTGCCAAATAATAATTTTCCTTAGTCGTCATTAACGCTTTGTCGGCCTTCGCCTTGTCCTTATACCCACAAAGATGCAATAGGCCATGTACCATGACGCGTTGCAATTCGCTTTCTTCGGTTCCAAATTTTTGCCCATTTTCTAGGATTCGATCATAGGAAATGAAGATGTCTCCTTCAATGATTTTTGGGTCATCCGAATTGTCAAATGTCACGATGTCTGTGTAGGTGTCGTGTTGCAAATAATTCTGGTTGATCTCCAATAAGTAGCTGTCGGAGCAAAAAACATAATTTAACTCTCCGACCTTTTTTTGCTCTTCTTTCGCAACCGCTTGCAGCCATTGCTTATGCTTGATTTTGTCTTGCAACTTGAAAGAAACGTCTTCTGTATGGAAACTGATCATATTCAATTATTAAACCGCGAATTTACGAAAAAGCATCCTCGAAATGCTCGATTTTAACAGCTTGTGGAAAAAAAGTAATGGAAATTGTATCATACTGTATTTCGCCATGCCATTTTTCTTCCAATTGAAAGCTTTCTGCCGCGTGGTGGTAGCGTCGAATCTTGCCTTTTCCTATTTGTTCTTCAGGCTCCCCGTAGCGAATCGAATGTTTTGATTTGATTTCTATGAAGTATAGCCGATGGTTTCTTTGCGCAACAATATCTACTTCTGCCTGGCCGCTTCGGTAGTTTTTGTCGCGGATATAATAACCCTGTTTTCGTAAATAATCAGTTGCTAGATATTCTGCCTTTTTCCCAAGTCTTAAATGTTTCGCCATTCTAGTATATTTGTCTTCCCAAAAGAACGAGTTTCATTTATTCAGACCTAACAGTTACTTGATAATATCGATGCCAAATAAAAATGTCCAATTTGTTGATTTAGGGCTTGTACCCTACAAGGAAACCTGGGATCTCCAAGAGTCCTTGATGGCGCATACGGCTGGTATTAAATTGGCGAATCGGAATGTGGCCGAGGAAGACTTAAAGCCTACGCCCAATTTCCTCTTGTTCTGCGAACACCCGCATGTGTATACCTTGGGAAAGAGCGGAGACGAGTCTCATTTGTTGATGCAAGAATCTTTTTTGCACACGATCGGCGCGAGCTTTTTCAAGATCAATCGCGGAGGGGATATTACGTATCATGGGCCGGGCCAACTGGTTGGATACCCCATTTTTGATTTAGAAAACTTCTTTACAGATATTCATTTATATCTCCGTATGTTGGAAGAAGCCATTATGCGAACATGTGCTCATTATGGTTTAGTGGCTGGGCGCATCGAAGGTTTGACGGGCGTGTGGATTGATCCAGAATCTGATAATCCTCGAAAGATTTGTGCTTTTGGCGTAAAGGCTTCCCGCTGGATCAGCATGCATGGTTTTGCCTTAAATGTGAATACCGACCTATCCTATTTCGGATATATCGTGCCGTGTGGAATTGCTACCAAAGGCGTAACTTCTTTACAGCAAGAACTAGGTCGCTCAATAGACTTGGACGAAGTAAAGCGCCTTGTCTTAGCGAATCTTCAAGCGCTTTTCTTATTTGCCCCCCAGTATGTTTCACGTGAAACATTGCTTAAGCCAGAAACGAATGAACTTTAAAAACACGCTATTTCTTGATATTGAAACCGTATCTGGAAAATCGGATTTTTCCCAGATTTCTCAAAGAATGAAAGAGTTCTGGCTAAAAAAAGCGAAGAATTTGTACAATGTTGATGCATTGAGCCTGGAAGACTTGTACGCGGATCGCGCGGCTTTGTTTGCTGAATTTGGTCGGGTAATTGTGATTGGTATGGGATTTTTATATGTTAATAAGGATCAGCAGCTCAGCATGAAGGTGAAAACCATTGCACATCATGACGAGAAGGAGTTATTAAAAGAGTTCGGAGCATTTATCAATAAGACATATAAGTCTAAGGAACTAACGCTTGTGGCACACAATGGGAAGGAGTTCGACTTTCCGTATTTGTGTAGAAGAATGTTGGCAAATAATCTCGAAATTCCAAAAGCGCTTCAAGTTCAGGGTAAAAAACCATGGGAAATCATTCATCAAGATACGATGGAAATGTGGCGATTTGGCGACCGGAAGAATTACACTTCTTTGGAGTTGCTGGCTGAAATGATGGGAATTGAGGGCGCAAAATCAGATTTATCGGGCGATCAAGTACATGATGTGTATTATAAAGAGGGGAATTTAACGCGGATTGAAGCCTATTGCATGGAGGATGTTATTGTGGTGGCCCAACTGTATTTGCGGTTTCACTTTATGAACCTCGTTGAGCCACACAACATACAAAAACTATAGTATTTTGGCAGGATTTCCGAAAGCGCGCTTACTGGCTGGAATATTTTCTATTACAACAGAGCCTGCTCCGATGGTAGCACCCTTCCCTATTTTAATGCTGCCAACGACTGTTGAGTGAATTCCAACGAAGGCATTTTTATCAATTTGTGCTTCTTTCCCGATGACAGAACCTGCTCCGATTTGGCTAAATTCTTCAATACTCGCACCTGTTTCAATGATTGTTCCTGGTCCAATAATGACGTGATCGGCAATCTTTGTTTCTGCTCCTAGTACGACATTCGCCCCAATGAATATTCCATAAGCTAAGCTCTTCACGTTGGCAATTTGCGCACTTGGATGTATCGCGTGAACCGGTTTTGTTTTGCGATCTTCTTCGATTAATTCGATCATTTTCTTACGCTCAGTTGGGTTTTCCAATGCCACAAATACGGCACAAGACTTTCCAATTAAGTCCCAATAACTTTCATCTTCTGTGGTTCCTAATACTGGAATCTCACTGATCATGGTGTCTTTTTTCTTGGGATCATCGTCTAGAAAACCATAAATCACGACGTTATTTTGTTGGAATATGTGTGCAACTTCCAATGCAAATGGATTTACTCCAATAATGATTACGGGTAATGATGTCATATGTTATTTTATTTTGGCTGTAAAAGTACGTAAATCAAAAGAGGTTTCGCCTGCTTTTGTAAAGAGCAAATCACTTATTTCTTGTCCTAATTGTATAGGTTGAACAAATTCCCATGGGCTCCCATCTTGCGTATTTAATGCATGCATGTAAGCAAGGTCTCCTATTTCTTCAACTGTCCATGTGTAATTTATTTGTGTTTGTCCGCTTGGCGTTTCTTTCAGGTTTAGACCAATGTCTGCTCTAATTTTTCCTGTTGATTCTAATGGTGCTTGTGTTAGTTTTATGTCGAATATTTGACGTTCATTTGTCGCTAAGGCCTCATAGGTTTCGATGCTTTCTAGTTGGTATGTACCTGTTGCAATACTGTAAAAGGCATCTAATAAAATCGTCGCATTGAGTTGGCGTAAAGATTGTTTTTCCAAGTCCCAGCCTGCCCCCCCAGACTCAAGTAAAAGTAATCCGTAACCTCTTTTTTGGAAATTATCTCCGAATGCACGGGGATTATATTCGTCGGTCCACTTGGCAACCTTGTTGGGTATTTTTTCTTCTGTTAAACGGGTAAGTCGGTTAGCTAATTTACCTGCGCGAAGTCTTGAATCTGTCCAGGATCCAGCTTCATCTCCAGCCGTGGCAAGGAAGGCAATGTGCGTTTGATTTGCTGAATTTCCAACGGAGTATAATCGATTTTGATCGTGTAAATTAAAGGCAAATGTAGGTTGTATGCGGTCTGCCCAATCAGATAATAATCTCGCTTCCGGGCTATAACAATGTTGAGCATCGCGGTTCATATCAATTCCTAATGCCGTTTCACGAGTCCACCTTGCAGCACCATCCGCGTTTAAGTAAGGAATGAATGAAATGCTTAGATTCTGATGCAATATTTCCCTTATTTCAATGAACCTTGAATCATTTGAGTTGATAAAGTTGAATATATCACACAATGCCATAGTTGCCGTTGCTTCATCACCATGCATTTGAGACCAAGCAATAATTTGAATGGGACCCTTGCCAAATTTTACTTCATGAATCGCTCTTTTTTCAAACGTTTCTCCGATTTTCGTTACCTCTAAATGAGGAGAAAGAGTCCATTCTTGTATAAGTTCTTGCCATATACTTTCGTCAAAACGACGCTGTTGAATGCGAGTTTCTTTGTACTGAGAATAGTTGTCAAAAAAGAAATGGTACATATTAAAAGGGGAGTTTAGGCATATAATGTGCCCATGTTTGTGATTTGAAAATTCCGTTATTCTCGGAGAAGTAGATAACTAGGAAGGTTACGATAAGGTAACAAAACCATGTATCCATTCCGAAAAGTTCAACTCCCATGCACATTGCTGCAATGGGTGTTTTTGTTAATCCCATGTACAGGCAAGTGAAGCCTAAGGCTGCTAAAAACGGACCTGGCAAATTGATGAGGTCTGCTATGCTTGCCATGGCATGTGAGCCGATTAAAAATAGGGGGGTAGCCTCTCCCCCTTTATAACCGAGTCCAAGACTCAAGCATGTCGCGATAAGTTTTTGGAAAGCGAAAGTTCCCGATTGAAAATTTTCTTCAAAAGGTCTAAGTAAATATTCGGAACCCAATCCGATGCTTTCTTGGAAAAAGGGAAATTGAAAGAGCGCGAGTAAAATGAGGCCCGCGAGAATCGCTTTTTGGTAAGCTTGTATGGGTAATTTATCAGAAGCGAAATAAATAATCGATTCTAAGCGCGAATAGATGCGTGCGATTAGGGCTAAAAAAAGGCCAATAAGCGCTAATTTGGCCCAAAATAAGGGTGAAATATCAGGTAACAAAATGTGGGGATACAAAACGTGTTTTGTGCCGTACACGTGGAGACTTACGAGATTTGCGGCAAATGCGGTAGATAAGCATGCAAAAATTGATCGAAAATGAATTTTGCCTACTTCCTTAATTTCGAGTCCGAAAAAACAGCCGGCCCAAGGTGTTCCGAAAATTGCCGCAAAGCCGGCGCTCATTCCGGCGCGTAGCCAAATGGATTTTTCCTCCTGCGAAATATTGAATCGCACGGTACTCGCATTTGCAATCGAGCCACCCATGAATACTGCCGCCCCTTCCCTGCCTACAGATGCTCCGACCAAATGACTTAGCCAGGTGCTGACTAATGTAAAGGGTGCCTGGAAAATTGACGTAACAAGGGTCTCTCCATGTAGCTGCTTGATGAGGTCGTTTGTTCCCAGTGCAGTGAATGACCATTTGCGCATCCATACGAGCAATAAACCTACTAAAGGAAGTCCTAGTAAAAAATAAGTTTGTCGATTTTCTGCGATGCGTTGCAAGCCCCAGAGGAATAGTGATGCTACACTACCACTGGCGAAGGAGATAATGGCCCATAATAGGAATCTAATGCTCCAAATTCGCATGATTAAGAGAATTTTTGTTTCAAAGGTAGGGAATTTTATTTTGCCTACCTTTGTCGTGGAATTGCGATTGGGCGCCGGCAGCGTTCGCGAACGGAATTCCACGAAGGAAATTGTCCCTTCATCAAAATTAATCATATGACTGATTTTTCTTCACTTGGTTTAAACCC
>JACCDT010408890.1_pt1 | contig 21141 bp, 21 predicted proteins | sample 7446291 | NCBI WGS metagenome assembly JACCDT01 (sample SAMN15323446, study PRJNA562643) | freshwater metagenome | isolation source: river surface water | place: USA:Blue River Watershed | collected 2017-08-17 | reverse complement strand
GGGAAAGGCTCGGCCATGATGGCGCAATCGATTTCGCCGGTGCGCAGCATCTCCAGCAATTTGACGGTGAAGTTCTCCTGCAGCATCAAGGGCATCTGCGGCGTTTTGGCGATGGCGTTGCGCACCAGGTCAGGCAGCAGGTAGGGGCCGATGGTGTAAATCACCCCCAGGCGCAAAGCACCCGCCAGCGGGTCTTTGCCGCGTTTGGCAATTTCCTTGATGTTGGCCGCCTGCTCCAGCACGCTTTGCGCCTGGCGCACGATTTCGTCGCCCAGGGCGGTCAGCGCCACTTCGTTGGCGCTGCGCTCAAACAGCTTGAGCTCGAGCTCGTCTTCCAGTTTTTTGATGGCCACCGACAAGGTGGGCTGCGAGACATGGCAGGCTTCGGCCGCGCGGCCGAAATGCTTTTCGCGCGCCACCGCCACAATGTATTTCAGTTCGGTCAGGGTCATGAAGCTGTTTCCTTGGTGCCGGCTCAGGCTTTCAGGTAATCCGATTTTCCACCCAACCAGCGGTTCAAGTGCTGTTGCGCCTTGTCGGGGTGGCGTGACAGCATCAAGGGCGCACAACGGCGGGCCCAGTCCAGCCAGTCTTGGTCGGTGTCCAGGTCGGCAAAGCGCAGCAGTGGCGCGCCCGATTGGCGCGCGCCCAGAAACTCGCCGGGCCCGCGAATCTCCAGGTCACGCCGGGCGATTTCAAAGCCATCGTGGGTTTCCACCATGGCGCGCAAGCGCTCGCGCGCGGTCTCGCTCAATCGGCCGTGCTCGCCTGTCGAATACATGAGCACGCAAGCCGAGGCCGCCGCACCGCGACCCACGCGGCCGCGCAGTTGGTGCAACTGGCTCAGGCCAAAGCGCTCGGCATGGTCAATCACCATCAAGGAGGCATTGGGCACATCCACGCCAACCTCGATCACGGTGGTGCTGACCAGCACGGCCATGGCCCCGGAAGTGAAGGCCGCCATCACTTGTTTTTTGTCGGCTTCATTCATGCGCGAATGCAGCAGCCCCACTTGCGGCGCTTCAGCACTCCCGTTGGCCAAGGCCGCACTGAGCAAGGCGTGGGTTTCAGTGGCATTGCTCAGGTCCAAGGCCTCGCTTTCTTCAATCAAAGGGCAAACCCAGTAAACCTGGCGGCCCTGGGCCACCTGGAGGCGAATGCGCTCGATGATCTCCTCGCGCCGCGTGTCCGAAACCACTTTGGTCACCACCGGGGTGCGCCCTGGGGGCAAGGCGTCGATGGTGGACACATCCAGGTCGGCGTAATAGCTCATGGCCAGGGTTCTTGGAATCGGCGTGGCGCTCATCATCAGCAGGTGCGGTTCGGCGGGCGCGCCGTCGCTGGCTTCTTCCCCCGTCTTGCTGCGCAAGGCCAGTCGTTGCGCCACGCCAAAGCGATGCTGCTCGTCGATGATGGCCAGCGCCAACGATTTGAACTGAACCTGTTCCTGAATGACCGCATGCGTGCCCACCACCAAGGCGGCTTCGCCACTCGCAATCAAGGCCTGCATCTGTTGCCGCTCTTTCTTTTTTTGGCTGCCGGTGAGCCAGGCCACGCGCAGGCCCTGGGGCAACAGCAAAGGCTCGAGCCAGCCAATCAATTTTCTGAAATGTTGCTCGGCCAAAATCTCCGTCGGGGCCATCAAGGCGCACTGTTTGCCAGCCGCCATGCACTGGGCCGCAGCCAGGGCGGCCACCACGGTTTTGCCCGAGCCCACATCGCCTTGCAACAGCCTGTGCATGGGCACGGGGCGCGCCAGGTCGCGCGCAATTTCTTCCACCACCCGGCGCTGCGCCGCTGTCAATTCGAAAGGCAGCGCTGCCAGCAGTTGCGCCGGCAAAGCTTGCGCCTGCGACTGGATGGGCAACACGGGGGCGCGCAACGCAGCGCGCTCTTGCTTGGACTGGGCTTGCGACAGTTGTTGCGCCAGCAATTCCTCGGCTTTGAGCCGTTGCCAGGCCGGATGGGTTCGGTCTTCCAGTTGCGCCAAGGACACATCGGGCGTGGGGTTGTGCAAAAAATGCACGGACTGCAACAGGGGCCAGACGCCCGGGACCGCCATGTCGGCAGGCACCGTCTCTTCAAACGCCCCGGCGCGCACCGCGCGCGACAAGCCGCTGAGAACGGCCTTGCGCAAATAGGCCTGCGGCAAACCCGCCGACGTGGGATAGACCGGCGTCAAAGCGCTGGGCAAGGGCCCGCCGGCCTGCTGGTAGTGGGGATGCATCAGCGTGCGGCCCATGAAGCCGCCCTGCACCTCGCCGCGAATTCTCAAGCGCTGGCCGACCGCCAAGGCCTTTTGCTGTGAGGGATAGACGTTGAAAAACCGCAAGGTGCAGGTTTGCGTGCCATCGTCCACGACCACCACCAATTGCTTGCGGGGTCCGTGTGTCAGGGACTGGGACACCACGGTGGCTTCAAACTGAACGCTGTCGCCATCGCGGGCAGCCTTCAAAGAAGTGAGCCGGGTTTCATCTTCGTAGCGCAAGGGCAGGTGCAAGGCCAAATCCACGTCGCGCACCAAGCCAAGCTTGCGCAAGGCTTTTTGCGGGGCCGACAGGGGTTTGTTTTCTGGCATGCACGGATTGTGCACGGGCCGTCAGGCGCTCAAGGAGGTGTCCTGCGCGCTTTTCATCCGTTCGAACACCTCGAACAAGGTCAAGCCCAGGCTGTTGGCCATGACTTCCATGGCGTTCAAGGTAGGGTTGGCTTGGCCATTTTCGACGCGGCTCACATAGGTCTGGTAGAAGCCGCAACGCTCGCTGAACTCGACCTGCGTCAGGCCCTGCGCGAGTCGCAGCGAACGAATGCAATGACCAAAGGAGGTGGTGAGCGGCGTAGACACGCACAGGACTGTCTCTAAATTGTGCTCAAATACATAAACACTAATTCACATATTTAGCCATTTTTACTTCCAAAGCCAAGGTGGATGAATGTTTTACCTGGATAGCCGGCCGTCCATTCTCTGCAACCGTTGCGTCCAGCGCCGATACGCGCACCAAGCACATGCCACAATCCAGTCTTTGCCAACTTGGAACGGGCCTGTCCAGCCCTCAAGACCATGACCCTCGATACTGGCGTCGCGCACGCCTACACCCTCAGCGATTTTGACTTTCACCTGCCCGATGACTTGATCGCGCAGCACCCTGCCGCCGAACGCAGCGCCTCGCGCTTGCTGGATGGCCGCCAAGCGCCCCCCACCGACCGGATTTTTCGGGACCTGCCAGGTTTGCTGGACCCCGGTGACCTGCTGGTCTTCAATGACACCGAAGTGGTCAAGGCGCGCCTGTTTGGCGAAAAGCCCACGGGCGGCAAGCTGGAGTTGCTGGTGGAGCGTGTGTTGACGCAGCACGAGGTGGTGGCGCACATGAAGGTGAGCAAAAAGCCCCCGGTTGGCACCGTGTTGGCCATGCAAGGCGGGTTTGAGGCCAGGCTGTTGGGCCGCTGGCCAGACGACAACGGCAGTTTGTTTCATTTTGCGTTCAGCGATGAGCCCCATGCACTCATGGCCGCCCATGGCCATGTGCCCTTGCCACCCTACATCGCGCACAGCGACTCGGCCGAGGATGTCGCGCGCTACCAAACCGTTTTTGCCAAACACCCAGGCGCGGCCGCGGCCCCCACGGCGGCCCTGCACTTTGACCAAGGCCTGCTGGCGGCGTTGAGCGCGCGCGGCGTGCATCAGGCCAGCGTGACCCTGCATGTGGGTGCCGGCACTTTCCAGCCCGTCAAAACCGACAACCTGGCCGAGCACAAGATGCACAGTGAGTGGTACCGCATTCCCCCAGAAACCCTGCAAGCCATGGATGCCTGTCGAGCGCGGGGGGGGCGGGTGGTGGCCGTGGGCACGACCACCGTGCGCACCCTGGAGTCTTGGGCGCAAACCGGCCAGGAAACGGCGGACACCAGCATTTTCATCACGCCAGGCTTTGAATTTCAAGTGGTCGACCGTCTGATCACCAATTTCCATTTGCCCAAGAGCACCTTGCTGATGCTGGTGAGTGCCTTCACCGGCTTTGACACCATGCACGCGCTGTACCGCCATGCCATCGCAGAGCGCTACCGTTTTTTCAGCTATGGCGATGCCATGCTGCTCGACCGAAAGACCTCCCATGCTGCACTTTGACTTGCTGAAAACCGAGGGGCTGGCCCGCCGCGGTCGCCTGACCCTGAACCACGGCGTGGTGGAAACGCCCATCTTCATGCCAGTGGGCACCTACGGGACCGTCAAAGGCGTGATGCCGCGCAGCCTGGAGGAAATGCAGGCCCAGATCATTCTGGGCAACACGTTTCACTTGTGGATGCGCCCGGGCCTGGACATCGTGAAAAGCTTTGGCGGCTTGCATGGTTTTGAGCAGTGGCACAAACCCATCCTGACCGACAGCGGCGGCTTTCAGGTGTGGTCACTCGGCGAGATGCGCAAGATTTCGGAAGAGGGCGTGCGCTTTGCCTCGCCGGTGAACGGCGACAAGCTGTTCCTGACCCCCGAGGTCAGCATGCAAATTCAAACCGTGCTCAACAGCGACATCGTGATGCAGTTCGATGAATGCACGCCCTACGACACCAAGGGCCACATCACCACCGAGGCCGAGGCGCGCAGCTCCATGGCCTTGAGCCTGCGCTGGGCGCAGCGTTGCCAGGTGGAGTTTGCCAAGCTGCAAAACCCGAATGCGCTGTTTGGCATTGTGCAAGGCGGCATGTTCGAGCACCTGCGCGAAGAATCGCTGGCCGCCTTGGTGGACATGAACTTCCCGGGCTACGCCGTGGGCGGCGTGAGCGTGGGCGAGCCCAAGGAAGACATGCTGCGCATCATGGCGCACACCCCCCACCGGCTGCCAGAAAACAAGCCCCGCTACCTGATGGGCGTGGGCACACCCGAAGACCTGGTCGATGGCGTGCTCAACGGCGTGGACATGTTTGACTGCGTCATGCCCACCCGCAATGCGCGCAATGGTCACTTGTTCACCCGCTTTGGCGACCTGAAAATCCGCAACGCACGCCACAAGACCGATGCCAGCCCGCTGGACCCCACTTGCAGTTGCTACACCTGTGCCGGCTACACCCGGCCCGACGGCAGCGTCAGCGGGGGCTTCAGCCGCGCCTACCTGCACCACTTGGACCGCTGCGGCGAAATGCTGGGCCCCATGTTGGCCACGGTACACAACCTGCACTACTACCTGAACCTGATGAAGGAAGTGCGTGCCGCGCTGGACCTGGGCCAACTCGCTGCCTTTGCGCAACAGTTCCGATCGGATCGCGCGCGCGGCGTTTAAAGCTTCGTGCACAATGGGCCTTTCCTACTGACTGTTGTTGAGAAAGGTTGACCCCATGCGTTTGCATCCCGCTTTGATCGCCGCCCTTGCCACCGTGACCCTGGTCACCGGCGTGCAGGCCCAGACCCTGGACAAAGTGAAATCCAGTGGCACCATCACCCTGGCCTACCGTGAATCGTCGATTCCCTTTTCCTACCTCGGTGGCGATGGCCAACCCGTGGGCTTCGCCTGGGAAATCTGCAACAAGATCGTTGACCAGGTCAAGAAGGCCACCGGTCGCAACGACCTGAAGATCGCCACCCAAGCCGTCACCTCGCAAAACCGCATTCCGCTGCTGAGCAACGGCACCATCGACATCGAGTGCGGCTCCACCACCAACAACAGCGAGCGCGCCAAGCAAGTGGCCTTTGCCACCAACTATTTCTACACCGGCACGCGACTGCTGGTGAAGTCGGGCTCGCCGGTGAAAAGCGTGGCTGACCTGAAAGGCAAAAAAGTGGTGAGCACCACAGGCACGACCAACTTCCAGATTTTGCGCAAGCTCAACGCCGACCAGAATCTGAACTTTGAATTGATCGGCGCCAAAGACCACGCCGAATCGGCCCTGCTGGTGCAGCAAGGCCGTGCCGACGCCTTTGGCATGGACGACATCCTGCTGTACGGCATTCGCGCCAGCGCACCCAACCCGGCCGAGTTGGCCGTGGTGGGCGAGTCGATTCAGGTCGAGCCCTATGCCATCATGCTGCGCAAGGATGACCCCAGCTTCAAGAAGCTGGTGGACGACACCCTGGCCGCGCTGATCAAGAGCGGCGAGTTTGAAACCCTTTACAAGAAGTGGTTCCAGTCGCCCATTCCGCCCAAGGGCATCAACCTGAATGCGCCCATGAGCAAGGAACTTCAGGACAACCTGAAGGCCTTGTCGGACAAGCCCGCCACCTGAGCCTCAGGTTTTCTTCCCAGGCAATTCAATGCCTGGGAAGATTTTGATCACCGCGCTGTCATCCTCGCGTGCGTAACCCGCCGTCGAGGCTTGCATGAACATCTGGTGCGCCGTGCTAGAGAGCGGCAAGGGAAATTTGCTGGCACGCGCCGTATCCAGCACCAAGCCCAGGTCTTTCACAAAAATATCGACCGCCGACAAGGGTGTGTAATCGCCCGCGAGCACGTGGGCCATGCGGTTCTCGAACATCCAGCTGTTGCCCGCGCTGTTCGTGATGACCTCGTACAAAGCCTGCGGTGCGACGCCCTCGCGAATCCCCAAGGCCATGGCCTCTGCCGCAGCGGCAATGTGCACGCCGGCCAGCAATTGGTTGATGATTTTCACCTTGCTGCCCGCGCCTGCACAGTCGCCCAACTTGTAGACCTTGGCGGCCATGGCGTGCAGCAAAGGCTCGGTGAGGGCATAGGCCTCGGGACGAGCCGCCGTCATCATGGTCATCTCACCGCTGGCCGCGCGGGCGGCCCCGCCCGAAATGGGCGCATCCACATAAAGCAGTCCCAGGTCCTTCAAACGCGACTCGAAGCCGATGGACACGTTCGGGTCGACGGTGGAGCACATGACGAATGCACTGCCCTTTTTCATGGTGGCGGCGCAGCCTGTGCCGTCACCCTGGGGGCCGAACAAAACGGCCTCGGTCTGGGCCGCATTGACCACCACGGAAATCACCACATCGCACGCTGCGCCGAGCTCGGCGAGCGTGGCGCAGGCGGTGCCACCGTCTTTGGCAAACTGCTGTGCGACTTCCAGCCGGATGTCGTACACATGCACATCGTGGCCCGCACGGCGCAAGGATTTCGCCATGCCACTGCCCATGGCGCCCAGGCCAATCAAACCCACTTTGGTCACGCTGGTCATTGAGATTCTTTCATTCAGAGGTTGTGAACACCGTCAATACGCCGGTGTAGCCATACAAATTTTGGTGCGCGATCTCGCCGCTTGCAAAAAAACCCACCAAGGGTACATCACCCAAGGCCCGCCGGACCCATTGCAACTCGGCGCTGGGCGCACCGAAATGTGGCCCCCCGCGCCCGGCACAGCTGACGTAGATGGCGCCGGCCATGCGCCTGGAAGGGTGCGGTTGCGACAACGCGCTGGGGGCGAGCGTCTCCGCCAGGTCGGCGGTCATTTCTTCGGGCTCCAGGGCTTCGCGGATTTCGGCGCCAATGCGCATCAGGTCGGCGCGAGCGGCGGCGGCATGGCGCTGACAAAACGTCAGGCGCATGCCCTGGCTGACCTGCTGGCCAATGGCCACCCCCTGACGCCCCGGGTCCAAGCCAATGATGTGGCGCACCAGCACCGCTTCGTCAAATTCACCGGTTTGTCGCACCGCCTTGTCCTGCGCCTGGGTCAAGCCCACCAAGGTGGCACGCACCTTGGCCAAGGCGGGCCGAGGCTCGTCCAGGCTGATTTGCAAATCACGCAAGAGCACCGCCAGCGCCGGTTCACCGTCCAGCGCCAGCACCACATGCCCCTCGGCCTCGGTGATCTCATGCACCGGGGCCACCGGCAAGCAGCCTTGGGTCACCCGCGACAGCAACTGAACCTGCGGCCCAAAGGCCACGCCACTCAAGCCGCCATGAAACACGCCACTGGCAGCGCCTTGCCCCGGTAAATTGCCCTGAGCGGCCAAGGAAAACTGCAGGGCCTCGGCGCGACTGGAGGTCAAGCCACCGAACACATAGGCACTGTGGGTGCGCTGCGCCAGTTCCTGGATCAGTTCGGCCAAATCGGGGGTCTGGGCATCGGCGTGTAACAAAGCTGTGTGCGCCTGAAAACCGCCTTGCTGGCTGGCAGCCAAAGGCGAGACGCCGTTGAACACCCGGTATTGGTCTGCAGGTATCTCGCAGAGCATGACCACCAAGGCAGGTTCGTCAAAATACTCCACATTGTTGGCCGCAATGCCCACGCCCACTGTACCGCTCCAGTCGGTCACCTCTGGCAACTCGGCGCTCAGGTGGTCCAGCAAGGCCTGGGCCTGGGGCGCGTAATGGTCGGTGATGTAGAGCAGGCCCAAGCTCGGGGTCGAGGCGTATTCGGGCAAGGCCATGTGAGCACGCAATTGCGCCAGCACCAAGCCTGCGGCCATTTGCCATTGGGGATGGGTGGCGTGGCCATAGGGGAAAAGTTTCATGAACGCTTGGCGGCTGGCTTTTTGACCGCTGGCTTTTTCCGGGGGGTCGCTTTGGCCGGCGCCGCCGCGGCAGGCTTGCCCGTTGCAGCGGCCTGTGGCTTGGCGGCCTGGGCCGCCTGGGCGCTCTGTGCAGCCTCTGCGTTGCGCTGCATGTCTTGCATGGCCTGGCCGGCAATCTGTTGAAACTGCTCGGTCAAGGAACCCCACCAGGCCAAAGGATCGACGGCGCCGGGGGCCGCAGACTGCGCACTCTCGGCTTGGGGTGGGGCCTTGGCTTGGGTCTTTTTCGGCTTGGGCGGCTTCGCGGCTTCTGTCGTTTCCGCGGAGCTTGCGGCTTCAGGCGCAGGCGTTGTGAAAGAGAAATTCGGGGCGGCGGCTTCTGCGGGCTTGGCTTTCAAGGCTTCGGCCAGGTCGTTCATGCTGAAGTTCATGCCCTTGAGCGTGGCCAAGGTCATGCGCTGAACTTCCAGGGCTTGGATGGTGGCACTGACGGCCTTGGTGTTTTGGTCCAGCCAGAAATGCACCGCCTTGAGCTCTTGGATGCGTTTTTCCAGCTCTTGCGGGTCCAGCGTAGGCGCGATCCAGCTCGAGGCTTGCGGCATGGCCGTGGCGCCGCTGCTGGACAACTTTTTCAGGAAATCAAAGCCGGGCACAAACTTGGAAAAATCGAAGGCGGAAGTGTCGCTCATGGTGTGTCTCCATCGTCATGGCAGGCGCGGCGCACCTGAAAGCTAGCAGCTTACTGCAAGCATGCCACGACAAGCTGACAGGCGCATCCTGGCAGGAATCAGTGCTTGTGCGCGCCGCCGTGATGCATGCCTGCGGGTGGGGTGGGCTGTTGAACGGGCACTTTCACTTCCAGCGGCGTCATCACGCCCTTCGCGTCTTTGAACATCAGCGTCAGGGCAAGGGTGCTGTCTTTCTGCAGGGGGGCTTTCAAATCCATCAGCATGACGTGGTAACCGCCGGGCTTGAGCTCCACGGTTTTCCCCGCGGGCAGGTCCAGCCCCGAGATGGCCGCCATTTTCATGACGTCTTTCTCCATTTTCATTTCATGCACCTCGACCACGCCCGCCACCGGGCTGCTCGCGCCCACCAGGCGCGTGGCTTGGGCGGCGGTCAACTTCATGAAAACGCCTGAAGCCTTTTGCCCGGTCACGGTGGCCCTGGCCCACGCGTCGGCCACGGTCACGGGCTGGGCCCAGGCGATGGGAGTCCACCATGCCGAGGCCACCAGGGCGAGTGTCTTGAGCGTCAATGCGTTTCGCATGTTCAGTCTTTCAAATTGCGTTCAGTGATGAAGCCGATTTTTTGCAGGCCAGCGCGCTGCGCCGCGGCCATGGCCTGCGCCACACGCTCATAGCGTACCTCACGGTCGCCCTGGATGTGCACCTGGGGTTGCGGCTGACGCGCAGCCTCGGCTTTGAGCAGCGCAGCCAATTGGTCTTCGCTGACTTTGGCGTCGTTGACAAAATAGTCCCCTTGCGCATTGACCGCAATGCGCACCGTCTGCGGCTTCAAGTCCTGGGGCTGGCTGCTGGCCCGCGGCAAGGCAATGTTCACCGAGTGCTTCATGACCGGCACCGTGATGATGAAAATGATGAGCAGCACCAGCATGACATCCACCAAGGGCGTCATGTTGATCTCGCTCATCACCGCGTCGTCGTCGTCGACTTGAAAGGCCATGCTGCCCCCTTAAAACTGGCGCACCCGCGCGCCCGTAACTTGCAGCGCATGCACATCGTGCGCAAAGCGCTTGAGTTGCAACAGCGCCGCCTTGTTGCCGCGCACCAGCGCGTTGTAGCCCAGCACCGCCGGAATGGCCACGGCCAAGCCCAGGGCGGTCATGATCAAGGCCTCGCCAATTGGGCCGGCAACCTGGTCAATGGTGGCCTGCCCGGCCAGGCCAATGCCCATCAGCGCATGGTAGATGCCCCAGACGGTGCCAAACAGCCCAACGAAGGGCGCGGTCGAGCCCACCGAGGCCAGCACCCCCAAGCCCGACTGCAGTTGCGCCATGGTCTGGTCCAGCGCATTTTGCAAAGCGCGCGTGACCCAGTCGCTCACATCGAGGCCTTCGTGCAAATGGGGTTGGCCACCGCGCTGCTGCAAATGCGTGAGCGCGCCGCGCCCTTGCTCGGCCAATTGCCGAAAGGCGTTGTCCTCATCGGCTGCGCCCAGCGCTTGCAAGCCGGCATCGTAATCGGGGCTTTCCCAGAAGGCTTCAACACGTTGCGCCTGACGGCGCAAACGTGCCTGGTCCAGGGCTTTGAGAATCATCACGACCCACGAAGCCAGCGACATGGCCAGCAGCAACAGGGCGACAAAGCGGGTCACGGCGTCGCCTTGTTGCCAGACATTCACCAGTCCACTGGACGTTTCCATGCTTCTTCCTTATTCCAAAACAAAATTGAGGGGCACGTTGAACCACATGGCCTCGGGTACATCACCACGCTTGCCGGGCACATAGCGCCAGCGCATCACCGTGTCCAGCGCCGCGCGGTCCAGGCGCTCAAACCCGCTGCTGGCATACAGCTCTGCTTTTTGCGGCAAGCCATCGGCGCCAATCAGCACCCGCACCACGGCGCGGCCTTGCTCGCCCAGGCGCCGGCTCAAGGCCGGGTAAGCCGGCTTGGGGTTGTTCAAATAATCGGCCTGGGTCGAGGGTAAGGCGATTTTGGGGCTGGGCGTTGGTGTTGCAGTCACCGGTGCGGCCGCGACGGTCACCGAATTCTGCACGGGCGAAGGCGCTGGCAAGCCGATAGGCGCGCTCGCTGCCGGGGCGCTTGCGGCAGGCACAGCCAATGGCAATTCAGCTGCCGAGGTTGCCAGGGGGGCCGTCGGGCGAGGGCTGACAGGGGTCACAGGGGGTGGAAGGGGTTTGGCAGGCGGTGGAGGCGGCACGGGCGCATCCACGGCCTCACTGACCGCCATGACCGGCACCACCCAAGTGACCACGCGCTGCAACAGCCCCGCCTGCAAGGCCCACAGGCCCAGCAAGTGCAAGACGATCACCGCGCCGACCACGGCACCACGCAGCCCCAGCCTCATTCAAAAACCGCCTGAGCCAAATTGCGGCGCGCGGCGCTCGCGCAAGGAGGCCACGCCTTCGTTCACATCCGGACCGGCAAAGCCCATGAACTCCAAAGCCAGAGAGGCGTCAAAGTTCGGCCCCGCTTGGCGCAGCCAATTGTTCAGGGCGTACTTGGTCCAGCGGATGGCCGTCTGGCTGCCCTGGGCCAGTTTCTCGGCCACTTCATAGGCCTTGTCCAGCAGCTTGTCTTCGTCCACCGCCAAGGACACCAAACCGATGCGCTCGGCTTCCTCACCGCTGACGGGCTCACACAACATCAGGTAATATTTGGCCTTGGCCATGCCACACAGCAAAGGCCAGATGATGGCCGCATGGTCGCCGGCCGCCACGCCCAGGCGGGTGTGGCCATCCACAATGCGGGCGGTTTTGGCGGCAATCGAAATATCGGCCAGCAAGCCCGCCACCAAGCCTGCGCCCACGGCCGGGCCATGCATGGCGCTCACAATGGGCTTGTCACAGTTGATGACGTTGTAGACCAGGTCGCGCGCTTCTTTCCAGACCCGGCTGCGCACCTCGAAGTCGCGCGCCATGTCTTGCACCAGCGCCAGGTCGCCGCCGCCCGAAAAACCCAGGCCTTCGCCGCGCAGCACGGCGCAGCGCACGCTGTCATCGCGCCCAATGTCACGCCAGATTTCGCTCAACTCCCAGTGCCCGTCATGGCCCGCCGTCGGCAATTTGCCATTGCCGCCGGGCCCGCCGGCTTTCATCTGCAAATCGATGATGCTGTCCTGCGGACCCCGGCGCGTGATGCGCAGGGTCTGGTAGCGGCTGTAATCCACCTTGTGGGGCATGGCGATCTCCTGTCCTGATGTCTGAAGCTGTGATTGTCCATGGATCGCGTGCACTTGACCGGCGTCAAAGACTGTCCGAAGGCTGGGGCGCATGATGAGTCATGGAAAGAAAGGCTTTTGGATGAAGAATGAACACATCATGGCGCTGGCAGCGCAACTGCGCCAAAGCCTACAGTCCCTGCGCGGTCGCATCGACCAGCAGCGCGAAGGCGCCAGCAGCCGCATCGAAGCGGCAGCGGAACAGTTTGGCCACCCGCAAGACTCGCATGCCCAGGTCACCACCGCGCGCGAGCTCGCATTGGCGATGACGGAATTGGAAATCGCCGAGCTCAATGCCTTGCAAGAAGCCCTGGATCGGATGGCAGCGGGCACTTACGGTGCGTGCACCGACTGCGGCCAAGACATCGCCCTGGCACGCCTGCAAGCCTCGCCCGAAGCCGCCCGTTGCATGGCTTGCCAATCGGCGCACGAACACCCCGCGCATTGAATCCCCTGATTGAACTGGAGAACCCTGATGACGACTTTTCACGCTGTGGTTTGGATGGACCATGCCGAAGCCCATGTGCTGATGTTTGACCGCGAACATGTGCAAGCCCAACGCATCCAATCACGCTCGCACCACAAGCACCAGGGCAAATCGGACGATGCCTCCGCCTTGTTTGCCGACATCGCCAAGGCGCTGGCCGGGACGCATGAAATCCTGCTGACCGGCCCGGGCATGGCGCGCAACCAGTTTCGTGACTGGTGCCAAAGCCACCACAGCCCGATTGTTCAGGCCTTGGTAGACAGCGTTCCCAGCGACCACCCCAGCGACGCGCAATTGGTGGCCATGGCCCGCAAGTACTTTAAGCGGTACGACAACACGACCGCGGATCCTACGCAGGCTTAAGCCTCTGCAGGCGCGGGCGCAGCAATGGTTTGGTCGATGGCGCCACACAGGCTTTGCCCGTCCAGGCCCTTCATTTCAATGCGGATGGTGTCGCCGTATTTCATGAATTCGGTGCTGGGCTGGCCGTCCAGAATGGTTTCGATGGCACGCTTCTCGGCAATGCAGCTGTAGCCCTTGGGCCAGGTCTTGCGGCCGTTTTCTTCCGTGCCCTTGTTGCTCACCGTGCCGCTGCCCACGATGCTGCCTGCGCGCACGTTGCGGGTTTTGCACATGTGGGCGATCAGCTGGCCAAAATGAAAGGTCATCTCTGGCCCGGCCTCGCACATGCCCACTTTGCGGCCATTCCAGGTGGACTGCAGCGTGAGGTTCACACGCCCTTGGTCCCAGGCGCTCCCAAGCTCGTCCAGGGTCACCGCCACCGGGCTGAAGGCGGTGGCGGGTTTGCTTTGAAAAAAGCCGAAGCCCTTGCCCAACTCCGCCGGAATCAGGTTGCGCAAAGACACATCGTTGGCGATCATGACCAAGCGAATGCCTTCCAGGGCTTGTTCGGGCGTGGAAGACATGGGCACATCGCCCGTGATCACCGCGATCTCGGCTTCGAAGTCGATGCCGTGGGCCTCACTGGCGCACACCACATCGTCCATTGGGCCGATGAAGTCGTCACTGCCGCCCTGGTACATCAACGGGTCGGTGTAATAGGTTGCAGGCACTTCCGCATTGCGTGCAGCGCGCACCAATTCAACGTGATTGATGTACGCCGAGCCATCGGCCCATTGGTAGGCGCGCGGCAGCGGCGCCATGCACATCTTCGGGTCAAACGCAAAGGCATGGCGGGCCTTGCCCTGGTTCAGGGTTTCGTAAAGGTCTTGCAATTGCGGGGACAAAAAGTTCCAGTCGTCCAGCACTTGCTGCAAGCGCGTGGCGATGCCCGTCGCATAATGCGCCATCGAGAGATCCCGCGAGACCACGACCAGTTGTCCGTCACGTGAGCCGTCTTTGTAGGTGGCGAGTTTCATGGGGATGTCTCCAGAAAAATGAGGTTGCGTGGGCCTTGCCAGCAAGGTAGATTACGCATTATTCAACAGATTTACCTATCCGTAATTCTACAAAACCAGTGCATGATGAAACAACGCGCAGGCATTCAGTCGGTGGAGGTCGGGTTTGAGTTGCTGGACGTGCTGGCCCGCGCCGATGGCCCGTTGATGCTACGCGATTTGGCCGCCGCCGCGGGCATGAGCGCGGCCAAGGCGCACCGTTACCTGGTCAGCTTCCAGCGCCTGCACCTGGTCGCGCAAGACAGTGACAGCACCCGCTACGACCTGGGCCCGGCCGCCCTCAAGCTGGGCCTGGCCAGCCTGAGCCGGCTCGATCCCGTCAAGCGCGCTCGCGCACGGGTGGCGCCGCTCATGAACACCATCGGACACACCCTGGCGCTGGCCGTGTGGGGCAACCAGGGCCCCACCATCGTGCACTGGGAAGAGTCGCCCCATGCCATGACGATTTTGCGCCTGGGCGATGTCATGCCTTTGCTGACCTCGGCCACCGGGCGTTGCTTTGCAGCGTACTTGCCCAGTGAGCTGACCGCCCCGCAAGTGAAGCAGGAATTGCAGCGTCTGCAAAAACTCAATGTGCCGGATGCGCCGCGCACGCCCGCGCAAGTGCAAGCTTTGCTGAAAGACGTTCGGCAACGCGGCCTCTCGCGGGTGGTGGACTCGCTGCTGCCTGGCGTCGTGGGGTTTGGCGCGCCGGTGTTTGACGCTGACGGGCATATGGTGGTGGCCTTGGTCACCCTGGGGCCCGCATCCAGCATGGACGCGCGCTGGGAGGGTCCGGTGGCCACCCAGCTGAAAGCCGCGGCCCAGCAACTCTCGGACGAACTGGGCTACCGTGCGCCATGAGGGCTGATGCTGTGCGCTTGCGCCGCCGCTTGGGCATCGTGCTGATGGTGGTGGCGGGCCATGGCGCTTTTTTCTGGCCATTGGCGCAAGGCCTTGAACACCGCCCCCCACCGCAAGGCCCGGTCTGGATGAGCCAGGTGAGCCTGCCTGAAACCGCACCGACCCCCCTCGCACCGAAAACGCTGTCCCAGACGCCTCCCCAGCCCCCGGCAGCCCTGCGATCGCTGGCCCCGCCCCCCGCACCCGAGAGCTCGGTGCAAATGGCCGCAGCACCGCCGATGCCAATGGCCAGCGCCGCCGCCAGCGCCACAGAGCGCAAGCCTGCCGACAGGTTTGAGATCGCCGCACCGACCCAAGTACTTTACGAGGTCTCGGGCAAGTCCAAGGGCTTTCCGTACTTTGCGCGTGGCAGCTTGCAATGGCAACACGATGGCCGACAGTACCAGGCCCGCTATGAAGTCGGGCTGCCCCTGGTGGGCTACCGGGTCCAAACCAGCCAAGGCGAGTTGACGGCCTTGGGTTTGGCACCCAAGCGTTTTGGCGACAAAAACAAAACCGAACTGGCGGCGCACTTCGAGCGCGACAAAGGCCTCATCAGTTTCAGCGCCAACACGCCCAGCAGCCCACTGCTGCCGGGGGCCCAAGATCGGCTCAGCCTGTTCATGCAGCTGGCCGCGCAATTGGCAGCCGAGCCCAGGCGCTACCCCGCAGGCACGCAAATCGACCTGCAAACCGTCTCGGCCCGTGAGGCCGAAATGTGGTCCTTCCAGGTGGAGGGCACCGAACAGGTGTCATTGCCCCTGGGCGATCTTCAAGCCCTGCGCCTGCGCCGGTTGCCCCGGCGCGAGTTCGACCAGCTCATCGATTTGTGGTTTGCACCGACGCTGTCTTACTTGCCGGTACGCATTCGCATTCAGCAAGCCAATGGGGATGTGGCCGACCAGCGCGCAAAATCTGTGGCGCCTCCTTGAAACACCGTCTGCGAGGGCTTATTCGGGCTCGATCTTGGCGTCGCGAACCACCTTGGCCCAGCGCGGCGACTCGGCGCGAATCAGCGCCGCAAACTGCTCGGGCGTGCCACCGCCCACTTCGTTGCCCTGGCTGATGATTTTGTCCTTGACCTCGGGGTCTTGCAGCGCCTTGTTGCACACGCTGTTGAGCAAGCGAACCAGTTCCGGGCTCAAGCCCTTGGGGCCCACCAGGCCTTGCCAGTTCATCACCTCCACCGCCGGGTAACCCAGCTCGGCCATGGTCGGCACATCGGGCAACAGCGCGGAGCGGGTTTTGCTGGTCACCGCCAGCGCCCTGAAGCGACCCCCTCGCAAGGCGGGCATGGCGCTGTACATCTGCTCGAACATCAGGTTGACTTGGCCGCCCATGAGATCGGTGGCGCCGGCCGCCCCACTCTTGTAGGGCGCGTGAATCATGTCAATGCCCGCCGCATGCTCGAACAAGGCGCCACTCAGATGGTGCGTGCCGCCAATGCCGCCCGAGGCATAGCTGAGCTTGCCTGGCGCGGCCTTGGCCGCGGCCACCAAGTCCTGGACGGATTTGTAAGGCGAATCGATGCGAACCATCAGCGCCAACGGCCCGCGCTCGATCAGGGCAATGGGGACGATGTCGTTCAAGGGGTCGAAGTTCAGCTTTTTGAACAGGGCATGGTTGACCGCCAGAGGGGCAAAGTTGCCCATGCCCAGGGTGTAGCCATCGGGCTTGGCGCGGGCAATCATTTCTGTGCCGATGTTGCCGCCCGCGCCCGCCTTGTTGTCCACAATGATGGGTTGGCCCAGCAGGCTGGCCATGGCTTTGGCCACCAGGCGCGAGCGGGTGTCGGCATTGCCTCCGGCGGCATAGGGGCAAATCCAGTTGATGCTTTTGCTGGGGTACTTGTCTTGCGCCCACGCCAGGGCAGGCGTGGCCAAGCCTGCAGCACTCCATTGCAGCCAGTCTCTGCGGGTGATGTGGCTCATGAGCGACCCGTCAAGCGTGTTGCTTGATTGACGCGGCCAAGGTGCTCACCAGCTGGTCGATGTGGCTGCTCTCGACAATGTAAGGTGGCGCCAGCACCAGGTTGTCGCCCGCAGGGCGCACCAAGCTGCCTTTTTGGTAGCAGTCCAGAAAGATGTCATAGGCCCGCTTGCCTGGGGATCCCGCCAGCGGAGCGAGTTCCACCACGGCGGCCAGGCCCAGGCTTCGAATGCCAATCACATTGGGCAGGCCTTTCATGGCGCTGTGCATGGCGTCGCCCAGCACCGGCCCCATCTTGGCGGCACGCTCGAACAGCTTCTCCTCTTTCAGGAGGGTCATGGTGGCGATCGCGGCAGCGCAGGACACCGGGTGGCCGGAGTAGGTGTAGCCATGGAAAAACTCGATGCCATGCTCGGGGGCGCTGGTGTTCATCATGGCGTCGTAGATGAAGTCCCGGCAGACCACGCCGCCCAAGGGAATCACCCCGTTGGTCACGCATTTGGCAAAGTTCAGCATGTCGGGCACGACGCCATAAAAGTCGGCGGCGAACGGGGTGCCCATGCGGCCAAAGCCAGTGATGACCTCGTCAAAAATCAACAAGATGCCGTGCTTGTCGCAAATTTCGCGCAAGCGCTTCAGGTAGCCCTTGGGCGGCAGGTACCAGCCCGCACTGCCGGCCACCGGCTCGACGATGATGGCCGCCACATTGCTGGGGTCGTGCAGGGGCAGAATGCGCGTCTCCAGTTCGGCCAGCAAGTCTTCTTGCAGTTCTGGCTCGACGCCATGGATGTAGGCGTTCTTGGACGGGTCGTGAATGAAGCGCATGTGGTCCACGCGCGGCAGCATGGCGGTACCGAACACCTTGCGGTTGCCCGGAATGCCCCCGACGCTCATGCCGCCAAAGCCCACGCCGTGGTAGCCACGCTCGCGACCAATGAACACATTGCGGTGGCCTTCACCGCGTGCGCGGTGGTAAGCCAGCGCCAGCTTGAGCGAGGTGTCGGCCGCTTCAGAGCCGGAGTTGCAAAACAGCACCTTGTTCAAATCGCCCGGGGCCAACTCGGCAATCATTTCGGCCGCCAGAAAGGCTTTGTCGTTGCTGGCCTGGAAAGCGGTGGCGTAGTCCAGGGTGTCGAGCTGCTGCTTGATGGCTTCGTTGATCTCGCGCCGGTTGTGTCCGGCACCCACACACCACAAGCTGGAAATGCCGTCCACCACCTGGCGGCCATCATGGGTGGTGAAGTTCATGCCATTGGCGGCCACGAACACGCGGGGCTCCTTGCGGAAATGCCGGTTGGGCGTGAACGGCAACCATTGGTTGTCCATGTTGAAGTCTTTGTAAGCCATGCGCAACTCCATGAATTAAGGGCCTTGGCGGCCGTGAAAAAACATTGTGTCACCGAAATCTACAATCCGGTGATGACTGTCTACATTTTGAACCTGTCCTGCCCCGACCGCACGGGGATTGTCCATGCCGTCTCTGGCTTCTTGCTCGAGCGCGGTGGCAACATCGAGGAAGCCGCCCAGTACAACGACCGCGACACCGGCCTATTTTTCATGCGAGTGCAGTTTGCCTGTGACCTGGAGGCGACACCTCTGCGCACGGCGCTGGCTGCTTTTGCCCAAACTTTTGGCATGCAATGGACCTTGCACGACGCCTCCCAGCCCATGCGCACGGTGCTGCTGGTGAGCAAAGAAGGCCACTGCCTGAACGACTTGCTGTTCCGCTGGAAAAGCGGCCTGCTGCCGGTGGACATTCGCGCCATCATCAGCAACCACCGCGAGTTTTACCAATTGGCGGCCAGCTACAACGTGCCGTTTCACCATGTTCCCGTGACCGCCGCCACCAAGGCGCAAGCCGAGGCGCGGCAACTGGAAATCATCAACGGCGAAGATGCCGAGCTGGTGGTGCTGGCGCGCTACATGCAAATTTTGTCTGACGAGATGTGCCGACAGCTGCAAGGGCGGGCCATCAACATTCACCACAGCTTCTTGCCCAGCTTCAAAGGCGCCAAACCCTATTACCAGGCGCATGACCGGGGGGTGAAGCTGATCGGCGCCACGGCCCACTACGTCACCGCCGACCTGGACGAAGGACCCATCATCGAGCAGGACGTGGCACGGGTTGACCACAGCAAGACCGTGGAGGACTTGACCGCCCTGGGTCGCGACACCGAAAGCCAGGTGCTGGCGCGTGCCGTCAAATGGCACAGCGAGCACCGCGTGCTGCTGGACGGTCACAAGACCGTGATCTTCAAATAAGCCCCCGCGCGACCCTGCCACCTGCTGCCATGACGTCGCGCATTCCCCCCATTCAATGCCTGCTGACCTTCGAGGCTCTGGCGCGCCTGCGCTCGGTGACCCAGGCGGCTGAAGAGTTGTGCGTCACGCCCAGCGCAGTCAGCCACCGGGTGCGCCAACTCGAGCAGATCATCGGCACCAAGCTGTTTGGCCGAGCCGATTTTTCGCTGACCACCGAAGGCAGCGAGTACCTGGCCCATGTGCGCGAAGGCCTGGCCAGCCTGGAGCGTTTCCCAGGGCAAAGCCCGAATGGGGTGGGCAAACGCAAGCTGCGCCTGGCGGTCACGCCCACCTTTGCGCGCTCCATCCTGATGCCCAGGCTGCGCCAGTTTGCCGAGGCCTACCCAGAAATTGACCTCACGCTGCAGGTGAGCATTCCTTTGCTGGACGTGGTGGCCGAAGACGCCGACCTGACCATCCGCTTTGGCACCGGCCGTTACGCCGATGTGGAAAGCCTGTGCTTGATCAAAGACGACGTCACCTTGCTGGCCTCGCCGGCCTACCTGCGGGAACACGGCCCGTTTGACACGCCCCAGGACCTGGGCGACGCCACTTTGTTGCGCAGCCCGCTGGAGCCCTGGCGCACCTGGTTTGCCGCCCACCACCTGGACTGGCCCGAACCCACCGACGGCTCGAGCTTCAACGACATCGGCCTGCTGTGCGATGCCGCAGCCCAGGGCCTGGGGATTGGCCTGATTCGCTTGAAGCTGGGCGCCCCCTGGCTGGAAAACGGCACCCTGATTCGCCTGACCCCCGTGCAAGTGCCCAGCCCCCATGCGCACTACCTGTGCTGGCGCACCGGCGTCATGGACCGCTGGGAATGTGCAGCCTTCGCCGAGTGGCTGCAAAAAGCCGTCAGCTGAGCGGGCTTCAACAAAGCCTGAAAGTTCTTTCAACCCGGGCGCGGGAATTTCACGTAAAGTGGGCGCATGAATGCTCCAATGACTTCGGACAAGCACGCGGCCCTGCAACGCGCGCAACGCCAATCGCAGGTGGTGGCCGCGCTGAAAGCCGTTTTGCCAGCCCATGCCGTGCTGTACACGCCAGAAGACACCACGCCCTACGAATGCGACGGGCTCACCGCCTACCGCCAACGGCCGCTGTGCGTGGCCTTGCCGGAAAATGCCCGGCAGGTGCAAGCCACGCTGAAAGCCTGTCACGCCTTGGCGGTGCCGGTGGTGGCGCGCGGCGCAGGCACAGGCTTGTCCGGTGGCGCCATGCCGCATGGCGAAGGGGTGACCCTGTCGTTGGCCAAGTTCAACAAGATTTTGTCGATGAGCGCAGAGAGCTGCACCGCCGTGGTCCAGTGTGGCGTGCGCAACCTGGCCATCAGCGAGGCGGCCGCTCCCCTGGGCCTGTATTACGCACCTGACCCCTCCAGCCAAATCGCCTGCACGATTGGCGGCAACGTGGCCGAGAACTCGGGCGGCGTGCACTGCCTGAAATATGGGCTGACCTTGCACAATGTGCTCAAGGTCAAGGGCTTCACCATCGACGGCGAGCCCATCGAATTTGGCGGCGACGCGCTGGACAGCCCGGGGCTGGACCTGTTGCCGCTGGTGATTGGCTCCGAGGGCATGCTGGCGGTGACCACCGAGGTCACGGTGAAGCTGGTGCCCAAGCCGCAACTGGCACGCTGCATCATGGCCAGCTTTGACGACATCCGCCGCGCGGGCGATGCCGTGGCCACCGTCATTGCCGCGGGCATCATCCCGGCCGGCCTGGAAATGATGGACAAGCCCATGACCGCGGCCGTGGAAGACTTTGTCAAGGCCGGCTACGACCTGAGCGCCGAG
>JACCDT010201929.1_pt1 | contig 21177 bp, 16 predicted proteins | sample 7446291 | NCBI WGS metagenome assembly JACCDT01 (sample SAMN15323446, study PRJNA562643) | freshwater metagenome | isolation source: river surface water | place: USA:Blue River Watershed | collected 2017-08-17 | reverse complement strand
GCACTCACTGGTATGGATGAGTTCGGTGCAGAAGTATGGCTTTCTTCGATAGGGCAGGTATCGTACTTTCTACAATCAGGAGCATCAACACCAGCGAATCACGTTTCTGTTGCATGGATCATTGAGAACGTACAAACAAATGCGGGGGGTATGGAAGTTACCCGTTCGAATGGTAACTCAACAGGAGGAACAGAACCCTTAACCCTAAGTGTCTCTATTGGAAAAACACTTTCTGATATTACGAATACTTCCATATTTGTGAACAATCGTGCAGCAGGAACAGGCACAAATTATCCACGTCCGATACTTGGTGTCACCATTGCATCGACAACCCACTATGAATTGTGGCGATCGGACACAGGAAGCGCAGTTGATTATCGAACCGAAGTCGTGGAATGGCCAACTGCAGGTCTTGCAATACGACAGAACTATTACCGACTCTATGTTGATGATGGTCTCCTTGATCCGCTAGATCCATGGCCGTTAGGCGCAACCGACCTTGGTGAGAATACGGTACTTACTGGCTCAGATGAGCCATTAGGTGAATCAGAACGTATCCGTCTTAGAATGTCACTTCGGGTGACAAATGCAACGTTCCCTGCGGGTACTAAAGCATTCAGATTGCAATATGGAAAGATGAATACTACATGTAGTGCAATTACAGAAGGAAATTGGCATGCACTTGGTGATACCGCCTCAAGCACTATATGGCGAGGGTACGACGTAGTAGGCCTTTCAGATGACACACTTCTTTCAGGAGATCCACCAACCGTAGGAGATCTCAATCTCTCAGTTTCAGATGTCGCAGGAACTTTTGAAGAAATGAATGATACTACCGTAAACACGTTTAGTGTTGATGAGGGTGATGATAGTGAGTATGACTGGGTGATTGAACAAAATGGTGCTGATGCAGAAGCATACTATTGTTTTCGTATGGTTGAGTCAGATGGTACGCCTCTAGCTTCGTACATTAATTATCCTCAGTTACGTACCGCAAGCTTTACACCGCGTACTCAAAACTGGCGCTGGTATGATGATGAAACAAGTGTCACACCCGTTGTACCGCTTGGTGCTGAAAACAATGCGCCAATCGACATTGCGAATGAAGATGCAATCAAACTGAGAGTAACGGTACAAGAAACGGAAAATATAGCACGTGATGATGTACGTTTTCGTCTTCAGTATTCAGAATATGCCGATTTTCTTGTTGCTCTTGATGTAATGAGTAGCACAACATGTACCGCAACATCTACATGGTGTTATATGGATGGTGGCGGTACCGATAATGCAGTTATACAGTCAGCAACACTGAGTGACGCACAAAGTTGTATTTCAGGAGTAGGAGATGGTTGTGGAACGCACAATGAATCTCCTGATGTACTCACAGGATTTCGCCACGAAGGAAGTACTGCCTCGGAATATGAGTTTACTATCCAATCCGCAGGACCACACGTCAATCGTGTGTACTACTTCCGTCTCTATGATGTGGTACAGGATATTCCTGTACCAACGAACGCAGGTGAATCCTACCCATCGTTGGTAACTGAAGGGGCAAGCTTGAGCTTCAATATAACTGGTTTCACCAGTGGACAAAGTACTGAAGGCGTAACACTTGATATAACCACAACACCAAATTCTCTTCAATTTGGATCCCTAGGAGAAGAAGCGCTTCTTGAAGGTGCACACAGATTGACTATTGATACAAACGGCACTGAGGGCTATACCATACTTATGTCTATGGACGCCGAGCTTATGAGTGCTGGTGGCGCCATCATTCACCCTATTACTTCAGGAATCAATGCTACGCCTGTTGCATGGGCAGTTGGATGTGGTGCTGGAGCACCAAGCTGTTTTGGTTATCATGCAGGGGATGATACCCTTGAAGGAGGTTCAACACGATTCGCGGCAGATGATACCTTTGCTGCAGTGAGTACGACGACCGCAGAAGAGATTGCGCATAGTTCGCAACCTGTTTCAGGCGAAGTGAGTGATATTGTGTATCGTATTCTGCGTCGCGCTTCTCAAAATGCGGGTGAGTATGAAGCTCATGTACGGTATATCTCAGTTCCAGAATTCTAAAATATGTATAAATACTTTATTATCGTTGGATTTTTAGGAATAGTATGTGTGAGTACGTCTGTCGCACATGCTGCACCGCAGTATTCAGTGCTTCCCCTTGTGATTGATGAATCACTTGAAGCACACGACATTATCAATCGTGAAATAACCCTTACTAATACAGGCAGTGAACCTGTCACTTTATATCCTTCAATCAATAATATCTCTGTAGAAGAAGGAGGTGGAGTTCAAGAATTTCTAGCTCCCGTTGAAAGTGATCGCACAACGTCATTGACTGCATGGGTTGAGATGCCACGCTCAGGTATCGACCTTAAGCCGGGCGAGGTAAGAACACTTCCAATCACTGTGCGTATACCTGGCAATGCCGAACCTGGCGAGTATCATGCATTTATTGGTTTTGGTCATGGTCGTAATAGAGATGAGGCTGAGGCACAGGTTAGAAACGGACGCGCTCCAGGAACGGTGACTAGTATTGTTATTGAAGATAAGACATTCTCTTTCTTAAAGATAGCTGGATTTGTAATTGATCGCTTTGTGACGCATGCGGATAATCAGGCAGCAGTCTACACATTTCAAAATCCAGGTGATGAACCCCTGACCCCTAAGGGAGAGATAATTATTTACGATTCAAGTGGCAAGGAGGTTAGTACCATACCAGTAAATGCTGAGGAGATTTCTGTACCTCCTGGTGGAGAGCATGTATTTAGTGCTTCAGTCCCCATTTCTGGACTCTTTGGGAAATATAAGGCACTTCTATCGGTTGAGTATGGAGGAGCGCAGCGCGGATCAGTGCAGGATATTGGCTTCTTTTACGCGCTTCCGCTCCACGTATTGATATGGGTAGTAGGAGGATTTCTTATTCTTGTAGCCTTTGCTGCGTGGTATACCCATCGTAAATATCTTGATGATGAAGAAGAAGAAAGCGATACACTTATGGTGCATGTACGTGAAACAAAGAGTGATCCAGTACATCATGACCTTCATATATCCCGACCATGACTCTCCGTACTACACACATTTCCCGTATATTCATTGTGGTATGTATATTCTTTATGCATGCTACAAGCGTAGGGGCACAAAGCCAGTCGCTTAGCGTAACACCGCCACTCTTTCAACTCTCTGTTTCACCAGGAAATGTGTGGCAGAGTAGCGTTAAGGTGGTTAATTCAAATCCGTATCCCATTACAGTCTATGCAGAGGTTGTTAATTTTGTTGCGAGTGGTGAAGCAGGGCAAGGCAGGTTTTTTCCTATCGAAGGTGATACTGATGATAAGGAGACATTTGCAGAATGGATAGAAATTGCAAAGATACCGCATACAATTGCTGCTGAGCAGAGCGAAGATATCCCGTTTGTAATTGCTGTACCTGAGAATGCTCCTCCTGGTGGTCATTATGCAGCGATTTTAATATCGACACAGCCAGTGGCAAGCGAAGGTGCTTCGTTAGTGCAAACAGTACAATCGGTCAGCTCTCTTTTTTTTCTCCGTATCGAAGGAGATGTAGAAGAGATTGGTATGGTACGTGAATTTCGTGCACTTGATGCCTTTGTGGGGGTGCCTGATGTAACACTCTCACTACGCTTCGAAAACAAAGGTAATGTGCATCTTCAACCAAAAGGCGACATTATCATAACAAATATGTGGGGAACAGAGCGTGGACGTATTCCCGTCAATTATCGTTCCAACTTTGGTAACGTACTACCTAAAAGTATTCGTGATTTTACTTTTTCATGGAGAACAGATTTTAAGATAACTGATATCGGCCGATATAAAGCTATCGCAACTTTAGCGTATGGTGTTGATGGGATTAAGAATGTAGATGCAACAGCATATTTTTGGGTCATTCCTGTTAAAGCAACAATCATTACACTGCTTGTTCTCGGCATCTTTATCACACTTATTACGCTTATGGTGCGTGCATATATACGTCGCGTATTGAGTCTGGCTGGTGTTGAGATGAATCAGAGAGACATAGTATCTTCAGAATTCGACCATACCGAAAAGATACGTACTTCCTATCAGAAAGCTGCGGCACCTATCACTCATGGAGTACTTGATTTGCGTGCACGTTTACGTGACGTTCCTCCACAAAAGACAAGAACCACAGTGGTTATAGATTTTGTACTACAGTATCGTGTTTTCTTCCTCTCTGTAGTTGCACTAGTCATCATAATTGCATCTTCATGGTGGTACGTACGAAGTGCCACTAAAGATGATCAGACGTATGAAGTGCGCGTAATTGAAGACGGTATGTCAGCACCCGTAGTCACTCCGTAGTTGCGTGATATACTGATAGGAAATTACCAACCTAACTCTTACGTATATGGAACATACCAAGATAGTTGGAGTCCTCGGCATTCTCGCGTTTGTGGTCATAGGCATGTTCACATTCACGTATTTAAAAAGGACAGAACTTATAGAGCAGTCAGTAACGCCGTCAACGTCCAATAGGGATGAAGCATTGGATGTGTATGCAGACATCACTCGTATAAACGGAAAGCATTTCTACGAAGCGCCTACTCATACGGTCGTAGGAGAGATTCTTATGCCAACTCCGTGTGATCTTTTGAACTGGAGTACACATGTACAGGAGTCTATGCCAGAGACAGCAATAATTGACTTCAGTATCGTAAATAATGCAGAGACATGCGCGCATGTCGTAACGCCACAGCGTTTTTCGGCATCATTTGATGCTTCTGAAGTCGCACTGATACAAGCAACGTTGATGGGTCGGACGGTAGAACTTAATCTCGTTCCAGCACTTCCTGGGGAAGACCCTAAGGATTTCGAATTGTTTATTAAAGGCTGATATATGTCTCTTACACTCACCCGTACACATCGAGTCATTCTTTGTGGGTTGGTTGTATTTTTGTTAGTCCTTGCGTTCTTTGTGTATCAGAGATTATCACCGCAAGGTATCTTTGCTGATTTACAGAACGATCTACGCGCAATTGACCCTACCTTAGATGCCTCGTATACGGATCTTGAAGGTAATGTGATTGATCTCCGGACTTATAAAGGTAGACCAATTATTATCAATGCATGGGCTACTTGGATGCCTTTCTCTCACACAGAATTGCCTCTTATTGATGCAGTTGCTTCGCGCTACGGAGATGAGATAGTGATTATTGGTATGAATCGTATGGAAGATCGTACGTTCATTCAGGCATTTCTTACCACACTTGCACCTATGCCGCATACTCTATTTCTTACAGACCCTGCTGATACGTTTTATCGTGGAATAGATGGTTATGCTATGCCTGAGACGGTATTTTACCGAGAGGATGGCACTATGGCTCAACACATACGTGGTGTCATAACAGAGGCAGATTTGATTTCAGGCATTGAAGAAATTTTGGCGGATTAACAGAACGGATGACGAATACATGGGGAGGGTATACAATAAAGCGCATATGAATACTCCAGCACAGAAAATAGTTGAATATGCATTCTTCTTCCTCATCCTTATTGGTACCGCCTATCTTGCATGGGGACTTATCGCTCCTTTTGCAAAAACACTCGCACTTGCAGCAATAGTGGTGAGTATTTGTTATCCGTTATATGAGCGTGTGTATCAGCAACTACCAAGTGCGCGTGGAACATTTGCAGCGCTTATCATGTTGCTTTTTATAATCATACTTGTCGTACTTCCCACGGGAATTTTAGGGTCGCTTCTTCTTCGAGAAGCTTCATCGGTGTATGCGATCTTTAATACTTCACAGCAAGATACAGGTGTGTTCATTGAATCATTCGAACGTATTGAAGCACTTGTTCAGCAGGCTGTCCCCAATTTCTCTGTCGATGTTGCTGGAGTAGTGCGACAGGGTGCGGAATTTGTTTCGAGTCATCTTGTAGGCATCTTTGCAGGTACTGCATCTACGGTATTTTTGACATTCATTGCCATGATTGCCACGTTCTATTTCTTCCGAGACGGTAAGCAATTGACACAGTATCTTATTCAATTGAGTCCACTTGATAATCTTAAAGATTCGCAAATTCTTAGTCGTGTTGCGGTAGCAGTGCGTAGTGTTGCGATAGGTACGGTCTCGATTGCAATTATTCAAGGAGTACTCACCGCTGTGGGTCTCGCACTGTTTGGTTTTGATCGTGCCATCTTATGGGGCTGTATTGCGGCAATAGGTGCTCTTGTGCCAGGTATCGGCACTACTATTGTCTTTGTACCCGCTATCGTCTACCTTTTTGTCACTGGTGCAACAGTTTCGGGATTCCTGCTTCTTCTGTGGGGCCTACTTGCTGTAGGTCTTATTGATAATCTTCTTGGCCCATATGTGATGAGTCGAGGAAATAATATCCACCCATTCCTTATTTTGATTTCGGTACTCGGCGGTATTGCTTCATTTGGTCCCATTGGCTTTATACTCGGTCCTGTCATTCTGAGTCTCTTTCTAAGTCTCTTGGAGATCTATCACACACACTACGAACATAGGTAACAATGCATGATAAAGGCGTATGTCCTGTTGGTGATTATCTTGGGATTTGTCTCTCTACCAAGATATGTGACTGAATTAAGTCCCTTAATAAGGGAGACTTCCTCTGAAGTACCGCACGTGTCGTTCACTCCCGTTACTATGCTTTTTGTAGGAGATATTATGCTCGGACGTGATGTCGAGAATTACCTCAATAAGGAGGGAGGCGGCTATCCATTTCAAAGAATTGGTGATCTCTTACAAAAACCTGATCTTCTCATAGGTAATTTTGAAGGTATTGTACAGGAGCCACACGTACAAGCGCCTTCGATGACTTTTCAATTCTCAATACGACGAGAGTATCTTAATGCGCTTAGAGATGCGGGCTTTGATATTCTTTCTCTTTCAAATAATCACAGCAGTGACTACGGGGATGCCGCACGCGCGCTCACACAAGAATTGTGTGTATCATACAATCTGTCGTGTATAGGAGATGCACGACATGTTACGACCTCAGTCTATGAAGTTCATGGTACGCGTATTGGCATACTTTTTGGTCATACAACTTGGGGTAATCAAACAAATGATTCCTTTGTGACCGCTATGCGCACTCTTACGACTGAAAGCGATATACAAATTGCCTACATGCACTGGGGAAATGAATATGTGCTTGTACACAATGAAAGTCAGCAAGTATTAGCTGAGGCACTTATTGATGCGGGTGGTGACGCAATTATAGGACACCATCCGCATGTGGTGCAGGATGTGGCTCTCTATAAGGGCAAACCAATTTTCTACTCACTCGGAAATTTTATTTTTGATCAATATTGGAATGAGCATGTACAAACAGGGTTAGGAGTTGCAGTAAGTGCGCATGAGGATAGTATCACCTATACACTTATTCCATTCACTACCAAGGACATGCGTAATCAGCCAGCGCTTATGGATGCGGAAAGTGCACGTGTTCTCATTGAACGTGTATTTGCCAGTATAGATGCTCCTGAATCAATCACCATAAGTCGATTTGAAGGCTCTCCCTAAAGAGCTTGCAACGTGCCTGAATATCGTTATGATGGAGACTATACACTATGCATATCTTCAATAAATACGAAGCGGTAGGGATTTTTGTAAGTATAGGATTCATGGCACTTGCTCTTTTCTTGCTCCGATTTGATACGGGGATTCTTGCACAGAATACAGGTCTTGAGCAGACTGCGTCTGTAGGGAACTCACTTGAGGAACGTCTTACGGAAGCATACAGTGCATCTGGTCAAATGCTTGATCTTGTTACTGAGGATGTACGTGTAGGTTCTGGTGATGTGGTAAAGGAAGGAGATACTGTTGAAGTGCACTATGAGGGACGTCTTCAGGATGGTACTCGTTTTGATAGCTCATACGAACGTGGACAGACATTCACCTTCACCGTAGGTGATGGAAAAGTGATTGAAGGTTGGGAGAAAGGTATCCTTGGTATGCAGGTTGGCGGTGAACGTGTACTTGTTATACCTCCCGCTATGGCATATGGAAATCGTCAGGTGAGTATCATTCCGCCTAATAGCACACTCGTATTCATGATTGAGCTTCTTAGTATTCGCTAGAGACTTGTCTTAGATCTAATGGCACAGCCTGTTTCTTTTAGTATCACGAAGCGCAATGGTCTCTTAGGGCGTGCTGGGGTTATTCATACGCCGCATGGTGATATTGAGACACCTGCTTTTGTGGTGGTGGGTACAAAAGGGACCGTGAAATCTATATCTCCTGAAGACCTTGAACGTTATGTTGGTGCTTCTGCAACGCTCGCAAATACATACCACCTTTTCCTACAGCCTGGAGAAAAGCTTGTAGAAGACGCAGGTGGTATACATAGATTCTCAGGATGGAAAACACCAACCATGACTGACTCAGGAGGATTCCAAGTTTTTTCACTTGGTGCTGCGTTTGGAAAAGGGGTGACAAAGTTTGCTAAGAATGAAGTACGAGAGGAGACACCTGCAGGTGTACATCTTTATAATAAGGAGCTTGCGCACAGCCACGGAAGACTCTGTGTGATTGATGAGGATGGAGTAACTTTCACTTCCCATATTGATGGCAGCATGCACCGATTTACCTCAGAACGTTCTATTGAGATACAGCACGCGATTGGCGCCGACATCATTGTCGCTTTTGATGAGTGTACGTCACCTACGGCTGATTACGACTATCAGAAGGAAGCTATGGATCGTACTCATCGCTGGGCAAAGCGTTCTATTCTGGCTCATAAACGCAATTATGATGCACTACAGAAGCAGGGGCTTTATGGTGTTGTACAAGGTGGTCGTTTTACCGATCTTCGTCAAGAAAGCGCACACACCTTGGCAGCAATGGATTTTGATGGCTTTGGCATAGGAGGATCTTTTTCAAAGGAAGATTTAGGTGAGTCCCTTCGTGTAGTAAATGAGATTCTTCCCGAAAATAAACCGCGACACCTTCTTGGCATCGGGGAACCTGAAGATATTATTGCGGGTGTACAAAGGGGATGTGACACATTTGATTGTGTTGCACCTACACGAATTGGTCGTACTGGTACTATTTACACCCACACGCATGATGGTGTGAAGAAAGTCAGTCTTAAGAATTCTTCAATGCAGTACGATTTGGGTAAACCCGATGAAGGCTGCGATTGTTATGTGTGTACCAATTTCACCCGTGCATATTTAGCACATCTCTTTCGTGCGGGTGAAATGCTTGGACCCCATCTCGCTTCAATTCACAACCTCTACTTCATCGTCAATTTTACAAAGGAGGTACGGCGCTCTATACTCAACTCGTGAGATTCGAGATCAATACTAATAAGACTCCTGCAGGAGATCAACCGAAAGCTATCAAACGTCTGGTACAAGGCATTAAAGAAGGCCTCACACATCAGACGCTTCTCGGTGTTACAGGATCAGGAAAAACCTTTACTGCTGCAAATGTAATTGCCCAGATACAGAAACCAACACTAGTCATCGCGCATAATAAGACTCTTGCGGCTCAGCTTGCGCAGGAATATCGCGACTTTTTTCCAAATAACGCGGTCCATTACTTTGTTTCATACTACGACTACTATCAGCCTGAGGCGTACATGCCAACTTCAGATACATACATTGAGAAAGAGGCAATGATCAATGAAGAGATAGATCGACTGCGACACGCATCGACACAAGCACTCCTTACACGCAAGGACGTTATTATTGTTGCTTCAGTTTCATGCATCTACGGCCTTGGCTCTCCCGTGCAGTATGAGAAGGTACATAAAAAGATTGAACGGGGTTTTCAGATTGCACGCGCAGAGATGCTTCGTCTCCTTGTCTCAATGCAATTTGAGCGTACCAATGCAGATCTTACACCTGCACACTTTCGTGCAGTAGGTAACACTATTGAGATCATGCCAACAAATGAGCGCGTTGTGTACCGCCTTGGCTTTTCTGATGATATTGTTTCCTCCATTACAAAAATTGATGCGGTATCTCGCGCAATTATTGAAGAACCACAAGAGTTCTTCTTGTTTCCTGCAAAACATTTTGTAACACCTCCTGAAGAACGTGAACGTGCTGTGCGTGATATTCATACAGAGCTGAAGAATCAACTAAAAAAATTTGAAAAGGAAGGAAAGCTACTTGAAGCCCAACGTCTCAAGCGGCGTACGGAACAAGATCTTGCACTTATCCGAGAAGTCGGCTACACGAACGGTATTGAGAACTACTCACGTCATTTTGACGGACGTATTGAAGGAGAGCCACCATTTACACTCCTTTCATATTTCCCGCACACTGAAGACGGGAAACCTGACTTCCTTACAATCATTGATGAGTCTCATGTAACCATTCCACAACTTGGAGGAATGTATGCTGGTGACCGCTCGCGCAAGAAGACATTGGTTGAGCATGGATTCCGTCTTCCAAGTGCTATTGATAATCGACCGCTCAATTTTGATGAGATTGAAGAACGTATTGGTCAACGTATTTACACTTCTGCTACGCCAGGAAGGTATGAGACTGAATATTCCACAAATGAGGGGCAGATTGTTGAGCAAATCATTCGACCAACAGGCCTTATTGATCCTGAAATAGATCTACGTCCCGTTTCTGAGGTAGGTGCGTACAAGGGACAGATAAAAGATTTTATTGAGGAAGCCATCATGAGTATCAAGGGTGGTGGCCGTGTCTTGGTCACGACACTCACCAAGCAAATGGCCGAAGATCTCTCTGACTTCTTGATGGAGCGTGGTATGAGTTCGAAGTATCTTCATAGCGATATAAAGACGATTGAACGTATCCAGATACTCACTGAATTTAGAAGAGGGGTGTTCGACTGTCTTGTAGGTGTTAATCTTCTTCGTGAAGGACTTGATCTTCCTGAAGTTGAGCTTGTGGCAATTCTTGATGCTGATAAGGAAGGTTTTCTGCGCTCTGAGACAGCACTCATTCAGACCATCGGTCGCGCCGCTCGCAATGTGAAAGGGAGAGTACTACTCTATGCTGATGAGATCACTGTCTCGCTTAAAAACGCAATGGATGAGACCAAACGTCGCCGCACTATGCAACTTGCATACAACGAGAAACACGGCATCACTCCACAAACAATATTGAAAGAGATAAAGGATATTACAGAAGGTATACAGACTGAACACGCAAAGACTGTTTCTACACTACTTACCGTTGATGCAGAACTCTATGCCAAGAATCCGCGTAAGCTTATAAAAGAGAAGCGCGCACAGATGGAAGAGGCGGTGAAGATACTTGATTTTGAGACCGCTGCGCTGATTCGAGATGAGATCAGTGCACTTGAAGCATTAAAAGGAAAAAAGCGATCAAAATAGCGGTTATCGACACAGAAAATAACGATTCGTGTGCGCTATACCGTATACTGTAGGGGAATATGAGTGCACCACGCGCGGGTAAGGTCTTGTCTCAAAAAGAAACGTCTCTTTCTAAGAAGGCGCCAGCTCGTGTTGCCCTAAAAAAAGCTACTGGAAAGAAGTCACATAAACTTAAGCTTATTGAACATAAAAAGACCGCGCATACTAAAATCACGATTACTAATAAGATCGTGCGGACGCTCGGTAAACCCCAAGTGACTGCTCTTGCAATACCGTCACCGTATCGATTTCCACTACCGCGTACAGAGAGTCTGACACTCGTTGCGCGAGTTATCGGTCTTTGTTTTGTTGTTACAGGATCGATACTCTCGGCACTTACCCTCAGTGCACAATCAGGTGTGTTTGCTGGACTTGATTCGCATCGACAGACAGCGCAAGTTCTTAATACTATTGATACAAATCTCATGCTCCCATCGATTCCTGAGATTGTGATGCGCATCCCTAATAGTCCTTTGCGTGACGTTGTGTCAGTGACCATTACGGGTGAAGTGGATCATGTTGAGCTTTTTGCACAGAGTGGGGGATCGGCACTTAAATTGGGTGCTGCAAAGCGCACAGACACCCCGTCCGTATGGCAGTTTGAATGGGATACACGTGAGTTTACGAACGGTGAGTATCTTGTGTACGCAGTGGCAACAAAAGAGGGTCAGTCATATCAAAAAGCATTTGATAAAACCGTGTATATAGAGAATGCAGTATCAGAAACAAATGATGGTAATGCTGGTGATGCAACTATTCCAGAAACAAACAGTACAGCAACTACAGGAGATGAAGAGGTAGGAAATCAAACCACTACCACAGCGACACCAAGTAATCCTGATCTGCCTCCGACCAATACAAATACTACAGTAGTTATTCCGCCATCAAACACACCGGCAGTAACGCTTAATGTGTCGCAAGGCTCACTCTCAGGATCAGTGCCAGTGAGCGTTCAAGTGGCTAATGGCCAGTCAGTTCGCATTGCTGCGTACAGTGCAGCCACAGGTGCGCTTTATCATGCGGGTACCGCGGTCAAAAGTAGTGAGACCGAATGGATATTGATGTGGAATACAACGCATGTTACTGACGGAGCCTATAGACTTGTTGCATTTGCACGCGTACAAGGCATTGAGTATGAAAGTACAGGCACTACCATAATAGTCACAAACAATTCTGCAAACACGACACCAACACCTCCTCCCGATGAAGAACCGCTTGAAGAACCTGATGAACCACTTGAGACTACTATTACACTCGCACTTCTCAAAGAAAGTCCTCTTTCAGAATATGTGCCCGTTATCGTTACAACAGAAACTGCACGTTCAGTTGAGCTCTATCGTCAGCCACTTCATTCATTTGCACCATTCTTCCTTGGTAAAGCGCAGAGAGCTGAAGGGGGAAAGTGGAATTTTGCGTGGAATACACAAGAGACACCAAATGGCGACTACTTACTCTTTGCTCGTGTCATTACTGAGTATGGTACCGCTGATAGTTCAAAGACACGCGTGCAGGTACGAAATGCTGCCATAGGTTCATTTACTCTAGATCAAATTGAAACAATCGATACGCTTACAGGAGCAAGTGACAGCCTCATACAATCAACTGCAACGCAAGCCTCTGAAACGGTGGTGCCAAACGTTGTATATATTGAGCCAGCTGAGACTTTTGCCTCTCGCATTGAGGCATATGATGATGAGACTCGAGGTGCGCTTATTACGCTCCTTCGAGAATTTAGAATGCGTCTTGATGGAGAGCTCAATAAGCTCGCGGGAGCGCTTCGTAGTGATGATGTGATTCTCATCGAGGCTTCACGTGCGGAAATCGAAGCACTTAAGAACGAAATACTCGAACGACTTCCTGAGTCTGAAGACCGTGAGAATATTCTTGAGCGTGTGAGCGAATATCTTGACATGATCACGGAAGAGCTTGACGTTCTCGCGGTCCGTAACACAGCTCTCCTTAAAGAACGCATAGGTGATGCAGTGCTCGCAGATTCAGATAAGGACGGAATATCAGACTATGATGAGCTTCACTTGTACCAAACAAATCCCTTCACTGCCGATACTGATGGTGATGGCTTTATAGACAGTGTTGAGATTACACAAGGTTTCAATCCACATGACGCACGCAGTGAGGCTTTGATTGCATATGAGTCTCCGCAAGAGACAGGAGTCATTCGAGAAGACTTACTTGAAGTACGTTCTGTTTCTACGCTTACGTTTGAGCGAGATGAAGATACACAAGAGATTCAAGCACTCTTCTCAGGACGTGGCTTACCAAATAGCTTTGTGACACTCTATATTTACAGCACTCCAATTGTTGTGACCGTGAAGACTGATACTGATGGCAATTGGAATTACATCCTTGATAAAGATCTTGAAGACGGTGAGCATGAGGTATATATCGGTATTACCGATAACGCAGGACGACTCGTTGCAAAGAGTAATCCACTTCCATTCATACGAACTGCTGAAGCATACACGGACACTAACCTCAATGCATTGCCGACAACAGATGCACAAAGTATCCCAGCATTCCTTAATACACATGCTTTACTACTTGCAGGTTCGGTACTTGTTGTAGTACTTGGTCTCGCACTCCTTCTCATTGGTTCTATGGTTCGCTCTCGTCCTGACATGATTACACCGGCACCAGCCGTATGATCGATACATCAATCATCGCTTTTCAAAACGGGTTTGCTTACATTCGGAAACACCCACAGCTACTACTCACGATTGGACTCATTGTGTTTATTCCGCTCGCGTTCATGTTTAGTGGACAGCAGTTCTTAAATGCCGCACGACTCAATCAGGAGACCTTAGAACGAGAACGTATTGGAATGCTCCATGACGCAGTGTCGGTTCTTGCGACAACACTTGCATTTGATCCCGTACACATAGAGACACAACTTCGTGTTCTCGCCTCACAAAATCACGATCTTGTTGCTTTACGTCTTGTGCATGGAGAGGGTGATGTTTTACGTATTATTGCAGCCCTTGAAAACGAGAAAGAAGAAACTGTTTCTGAGACTGCACTGTATCAGACCGCAAATATTCAGCCAGGGACGTCGATTATCACTCCAGCAGTACGTGATGGTGGTCGCTATTGGCAGGGAGTACGACGGATTAAATCTGATGTCGGCGAGTATTATCTGTTTACTGAAACATCTCTTGCTCATATAGATGCGATCTTTGCAGAACGCATTCGTGAGGCATACTATTGGCTTTTTGGCATACTTACTATCGTTATATTACTCGTCCTCCGTCACGTACGTCTTATCGACTACGCCTATCTGTATCGTGAGACAAAACACGCGAATGAGATGAAGGATCTCTTTACGAATATGATCGCGCATGAGCTTCGTGCACCACTTACGGCGATGCGCGGTTACGCAAGTATGATCATGGAAAAGATGGATATCTCGCATGAGGTAAAACTTTCTGCCACACGTATTGAGCAATCTGCAAGTCGCCTCTCATTAATCGTCACCGATTTGCTTGATGTAGCGCGTATTCAGTCTGGAAAACTTTCCATGCGATCTGAAAGAGTGAATATCACTGAGGTTATTAACTCAGTGATTGATGCAATGCGTATAGTCGCTCAAGAGAAGCATATTACTATTGAAAGCGATACACGTGTCGCACCTACATACATTCAAGGCGATGAGAAGCGTCTTTATCAAGCGTTTATTAACTTGGTGAGCAACGCTGTCAAATACACAAAAGCAGGCGCTATAACTGTCTCTCTTGAGGAGCGTACTGATCGCGTGGAGGTACGTGTTAAGGATACAGGGGTTGGTATGAGTGCAGAACATCAAAAGCAACTCTTTGCACCATTCTTCCGCATTGAAAATACCGAAACAGAAGGAACGGTAGGTACTGGACTTGGTATGTGGATTACAAAACAACTCGTAGAGCTCATGAACGGGTCTATTGCCGTTGAGTCAATCAAGGGAGTGGGAACGCATGTCGTGGTGACGCTTCCGAAGTCTTAGATTAGTCGCATGAGGACGGGAATACTCCTTCCGTGTATAATAGAGGGTCTTTATGCCTCAGAAAAAGTCTTCGAAACAGCCCAAGACCACTTGGGAACGTCCAAGTATTGATACCATCATCATACGTGGTGCGCGTACACACAATCTGAAGAATATTGACTTGGAAATACCTCGAAACGCAATGACCGTCTTTACAGGTCTTTCAGGTAGTGGAAAGTCTTCACTTGCATTCGATACTATCTTTGCCGAAGGTCAGCGTCGTTATGTTGAATCACTCTCTTCATATGCCCGCCAATTCTTGCGTCAGATGCAAAAGCCTGATGTTGATGAGATATCAGGTCTCTCACCAGCAATTTCTATCGATCAGAAGTCTGCATCACGTAACCCGCGCTCTACAGTTGCAACAATAACTGAAATATACGACTACCTTCGTATTCTTTACGCGCGCATTGGGCAGCCGTACTGTCTCGATGTAGATGTACCTATCCAAAAACTCTCCCAAGATGAGATACTCAATATTATTCTTAGATCGATTGAAGAGAGAGAAGTGAGACGTGTTCAGGATCTTACAACACAAAAGGTACTTGGTGTAGAAGTGAGCTCAGCACGCGTGTCTATATTTGCGCCTGTGGTGGTGGGACGCAAGGGTGAATATTACCAGCTTCTCTATGATCTACTGAGCAAGGGGTACGAGACAGTGCGTATTGATGGCGAGGTGAAACAGCTTCGCGAGAAAATCATTCTTACCAAGACCAAGCGACACGATATTGATGTTCTTATTGATGAGATATACGTTAGTGAATTTACCCATTCACCAAAGAACTCGCGCGAGCGTCTTTCTGAGGCAGTAGAACTTGCACTTCGTGAATCAAGTGGGCTAGTGAAAATACGTACTCCTGATGGTGGTGAACGTATGCTCTCAGCAAAGTTTATCTGTCCAACAGATGGCTCTTCATTCCCTGAAGTTGAACCAAGACTCTTTTCTTTCAACTCTCCTTACGGTGCCTGTCCTGAGTGTAACGGTCTCGGTACTACAGGTATCTTTAATACTGATACCTGTACTTCGTGTAGTGGAGCACGGCTTCGTCCTGAGGCACTTCGCGTGTATATCGGTGGCGATGGTAAAACAACTCTAGGAAAGAATATTGTAGATTTTACCAATATGACAATTGGTGAAGCTTCGAAGTTCATTGCAAACCTAAAGCTTTCTAAAAAAGATCAGGATATTGCTTGGCCAGCACTTCGTGAAGTGATTGAACGTCTCGATTTCATGATCAATGTTGGTATTGAATACCTAACGCTCAATCGTCGTGCAAACACACTCTCTGGAGGAGAAGCGCAGCGTATTCGACTTGCTTCACAGCTTGGCTCAGGTCTTGTAGGTGCAATGTACGTACTTGATGAGCCAACAATTGGACTTCATCAACGCGATAATGAACGTCTTATTAAGACACTTACCGATCTTCGCGATCTTGGTAATACAATTATTGTTGTTGAACATGACGAAGACACTATATTTGCGGCTGATTATCTTGTAGATATTGGTCCAGGTGCTGGTATTCACGGCGGTAAGGTTGTTGTAAGTGGCCCGCTCACTGAACTTCTGGAAGCTCCAAAAAATATCTCAAAATCGGTCACACTTGATTATCTTCGAGGTACCAAACGTATTGAACTTCCTACATCTCGCCGCGAGGGTGAAAAAGGGTCTATCAAAATACGTGGCGGAAAGGCTTTCAATATAAAAAATCTAAATGTTGATGTTCCGCTTGGACGCCTTATTGCACTTACTGGTGTCTCAGGAAGTGGTAAATCGACATTCATGTATGAAATCCTTTATCGCAATCTCCGCACACGTCTTGATAAGAAATATCGCACACCAAACACATACAATGCGACCAGCTTTACTGGTAGTGAATACCTTGGACGAGCAATTCTCATTGATCAGTCACCTATAGGACGTACACCACGTTCAAATCCAGCGACATACACTGGTGCATTCACACACATTCGTGATCTTTTTTCCGCAACAAGTGAAGCGCGTGCCCGCGGTTGGAAGTCAGGACGTTTCTCATTTAATGTAAAGGGGGGACGTTGCGAAGCATGTCAGGGTAATGGTGAAATTGCGGTAGAGATGCATTTTCTACCTACCGTATTTGTTACCTGCGACGTGTGCGATGGTAAGCGCTTCACTAAAGAGACACTTGAGGTTTATTACAAAGGCAAAAACATTGACGAAGTCTTGCACATGACTATTGAAGAAGCAGGTGCGTTCTTTGTTGATATCCCTGCGATTCACGAGCGTTTACAGTCGCTTCTTGATGTGGGTCTTGGTTATCTTGAGCTTGGACAGAGCGCTACCACACTTTCAGGAGGTGAGGCGCAACGTGTAAAAATTGCGTCGGAGCTTTATCGTCCACACACACAGAAGACCTTTTACCTTCTTGATGAGCCAACTATAGGTCTTCACTACGAGGACGTGAAGAAACTTGTTGAGATTCTTCAGGCACTTGTGAATCGTGGCAATACGGTCATGGTCATTGAGCATAACCTTGATCTCATCAAGTGTGCTGATTACATTATTGATATTGGACCTGAAGGAGGCGAGAACGGGGGGTCACTGGTTGCAAAAGGTACTCCTGAAGAGGTAGCTACACACAAAACGTCATTTACAGGTCATTATCTGAAAAAGATTCTAAAGTAAGAAGAAAGTAAAGGCCGCACGATGCAGCCTTTGTACAATATAAAACTGACCTGTAATTACAGAGTAAGCACTTCTGCAAGTGCTCTGAAGTTATTCCGTGCAAAGAGTGCATCCCACAATGGATCTTGGTCGCCACAAGGAGTACGATTGAATACTTTGCAGAATACCTTGTTCCATACGGTACTATTGTATCGATTGCCAGCAGGTGTCATGGTGCACTCTGCAAATGCCTCGATGAAAATTGACCGAATATTGATTGCGCGGATCTCTAGTGGTTGAACATGTATCGATGCAGGGAGTGAGATGGAAGGAACGACTGAAGGAGTTGTATACATGACAAATCTCCAGGTTGAGTACTTCTAGATATTTAGTATACCATAGTAGCTATGCGTAAAGAGGATCTTCTTGAGAAGAAAATACCACCCGCGTCAGGGGTCTATTTCTTTCTAGGTCGCCGAAAAGAGGTGCTCTATATAGGAAAAGCAACATCACTTCGAACACGTGTGCGAAGTTACTTTGATGGTGCCATTTCTGAGAAACGCAGCCCTCTTATAGAGCAGATGGTTCAGGAAGCACGCTCACTCGAGTGGACTGAGACAGACTCAGTGCTTGAAGCGATGCTTCTTGAAACAAATCTCATTCGTACCCACAAACCTCGCTACAACACTAGATCAAAGGATAATAAAAGTTACAATCACGTGGTTATCACACGTGAAGATTTTCCGCGTATGCTAATCATACGTGCAAAAGATTTGGCTGATGATGGTACATACAATAAGGTGTATGGACCATTTCCTGATGGAGTACTATTTAAAAGTGCATTGAAGATCATTCGGAAGCTTTTTCGGTTCTATGATACTATCGCCCCTTCTGATGCATATAGAAATAAGATACGCAAGGGAAAACTAAATTTCAATAGACAAATAGGACTCTATCCTGAAAATATATCAAAGCAGGAGTATGCACGCACGATACGCCACCTTATACTCCTCTTTGAGGGTAAAAAGGAACGAATTATACGCGAACTTGAGCGTGATATGCATAAAGCGGCCAAGCGAAAAGCTTTTGAAGAGGCGGATATGCTCAAGCGTAAGGTCTTTGCACTCCAGCATATTCAAGACATTGCCCTAATACGTGATGATGTACGAGTATATCGAGACGAGAAACATTTTAGAATTGAGGCGTACGATGTTGCGCATCTTGGTGGTATGGATATGGTCGGTGTTATGACTGTACTTGAAGGGGAAACACCCGATCCTTCAGCATATCGGAAGTTCATCATAAGAACTCTCCTTGATGCAGATGATCCAGGTGCATTACGTGAAATACTTGAAAGACGCCTTAGACATACTGAGTGGCAGTATCCTAATCTTATCGTTGTAGATGGCAGTACTGCACAAGTTAACGCTGCGCAAAGGGTATTAAGTGCTCGAAGTATACATATACCCATTGTAGGAGTTGTAAAAGATGAGCATCATCGACCAAAACGTCTCATTGGTCCAAGAAAACTCATAGCAGATCATCGCGCATCAATTCTCTTCGCAAATGCTGAAGCCCATCGCTTTGCAATAGGCTTTCATCGTGCGAAGCGTCGAAAGCGTATACGGGTATAGTAGACACCTCAGATTCCTCTACAGTGAGATAGGTCTCCAAGAAGCTATGTTAAAATATGCGCATGTCAAAAGTGCGTGTGGCAGTACTGCGTGGTGGTTTGAGCGATGAGTATGCGGTCTCAATGCAGACAGGTGCTTCAGTACTCAAGCATATTGATCGGACTCGCTTTGATCCTCTTGATATTGTTATCGCACGCAATGGTGAATGGCTTCTTGAAGGAAAGGTTTGCTTGCCTGAAAATATGCTCCACTGCATCGATGTGGTACTTATCGGACTGCATGGTGCCTACGGGGAAGATGGAACACTGCAACGTCTTCTCGATCGGTACGGAGTCCCCTATACAGGTAGTCACGCATTTGCATCCGGTATTGCAATGAACAAGGTACTCACAAAACGGTATCTTAAAGATACTGGCATCAAGCTTGCCCCTCATATACAGGTGAGTAAAGATTCGTACTATGAACTGGCACATGTTACTGAGCGTATTGCAGAGACATTTGGTCCAGAGTATGTAGTCAAGCCTATTTCGGCAGGCTCTTCTGTAGGTACCATGATTGTGAAAGACAAGAAGATGCTGCAACAGGCACTTCGCGATGCCTTGAGTCGTTTTGACGAAGTGATGGTTGAGATGCGTATTAATGGTAGGGAAGCAACATGTGGTGTCATTGAGCGCTATCGCGATACGGCATACTACACACTACCTCCTGTTGAGATTATTGTTCCAGAACGAGCTGAATTCTTTGATTATACAGTGAAGTATGACGGTACTACCGAGGAACTTTGTCCATCATCTTTTAATAAGAAGATTAAGCAGGAGATTGAGGACGCAGCACAATTGGTACACCGAACACTTAATCTGTCTCAGTATTCACGCTCCGACTTTATTGTTGCACCTGACGGTGTATATTTTCTCGAGGTAAATACACTTCCAGGACTTACGAGTGAGTCACTGATGCCAAAAGCAATACGTGCAGTTGGCGGAACCTATAAAGACTTTATTACGCATCTACTCACAGATGCACAGCAACAATTTTGCCGTAATCGTCTATAATAGTAAGAGTATGGCTACTCTAAAAAAGATGAGCGCGTCTGATATAGAAAAGCGCGTTGAGAAATTTCAGACATGGACGGTAAGTACCAAGAATGACTTCCTTACCCAGACGTTTACATTCTCGTCAGCAGTATCGGCACTTGCATTTGCTGCAAAAGTTATCTTACATGCAGAGATTCTTAATCACCACCCAACCATTGAGCTGAATGCAGGGAAGGTGAAGATAAAACTCCACACTCATGATGTGAAAGGGCTTACAAGTAAAGATTTTGATCTCGCAAAGAAAATCGATGGCTTGAAGCTGTAATTTTGTCGGGATAGCCGAAATCGAATCGACGCTACATGCACCCCATGCATGTGTACTGCCACTATACGATACCCCGTTTTTCCTCTGTAAAGAATTTACGTAAAAGTTCGTATGTGTGCAAGTGAT
>JACCDT010058596.1_pt1 | contig 21181 bp, 21 predicted proteins | sample 7446291 | NCBI WGS metagenome assembly JACCDT01 (sample SAMN15323446, study PRJNA562643) | freshwater metagenome | isolation source: river surface water | place: USA:Blue River Watershed | collected 2017-08-17 | reverse complement strand
CTTTGGGCTTCAAGACAATGGATTTGCCGCTCTTGGTGATCAGCTCCATCTTCACTTCACGGGGGCGGTCCAGCGTCATGGACTTTTCACCGTGGTAGAAATCGCCCGCGTGCATGTGCGACACGTGCGAGCGAGAAGCCTGGCTCCACTCGGCCATGCTGTGCGGATTTTTGCGCGCAAACTCTTTCACGGCGCGAGGTGCGCGGCGGTCCGAGTTGCCTTCACGCAGCACGGGGTTCACGGCCGAGCCGATGCACTTGGCATAACGCGCCTTGATGGCTTTTTCTTCGTCGGTTTTGGGAATTTCTGGGTAGTCGGGCAGGGCGTAACCCTTGGACTGCAATTCTTTGATGGCCGCGGTCAATTGGCCAACCGATGCGCTGATGTTGGGCAACTTGATGATGTTGGCAGAGGGTTGCAAGGTCAACTTGCCCAGCTCGGCCAAGTTGTTGGGGGCGCGCTGTTCAGCGGGCAGCAAATCGGAGAATTCACCCAAGATTCGGGCGGCCACAGAAATGTCGCTCTCGGCCACTTCGATGCCGGCGGGCGCAGTGAAGGTGCGAATGATCGGCAAGAACGAGGCTGTGGCCAACAAAGGCGCTTCGTCTGTCAGGGTGTAAATGATCTTGGATTTGTCTGCAGCCATGGGTACTCTCGTTATGGGTGTGTCAAAAGGCCTACGCCGTTCGATGGTGCATCGAACGCCTTCGGAAAACCACCCTTTTAAGGTGGTTTAGCCCATGACTTTATCTCAAATGACCCCCTTTTTTGCTTACGCCCAGCCCGATTCGACACGCGAAAAGAGGGAAACCGAAAGCCCCATGGCCGGGGGATTAAACTGACACCCCTGCAAATACAAGCCCAGTCGGTCGAATGGGCTACCCGCTACCCGGCCAGCGCCCTTTGTCGAGGGACTTGGCCCATCCAACAAGGAAAACACCCCATGGGCGCGCAATGGAAAGCCAAAGGCAAAGCACAAGCCGCAGATGCCAGAGGCAAATTGTTTGGTCGTTTGGCCAAAGACATCATGATTGCCGCCCGCAACGGGGCGGACCCCGCTGCCAACGCACGCCTGCGCTTGGTGGTTGAGCAAGCGCGCAAGGTGTCCATGCCGAAAGAGACGCTGGAGCGCGCCATCAAAAAGGGCGCGGGGCTGTTGGGCGATGCGGTGAGTTTTGAGCGCGTGATTTACGAAGGCTTTGCGCCGCACCAAGTGCCCGTCATGATTGAGGTGCTGACCGACAACGTGAACCGAAGCGCCTCTGAAATGCGGGTGCTGTTTCGCAAAGGCCAGCAAGGCACCTCGGGCTCGGTGTCATGGGACTTTGACCATGTGGGCTTCATCGAAGCCGAACCCAGCCAAGCCGGCGCCGACCCCGAGTTGGCCGCCATCGAGGCGGGCGCGCAAGACTTTGAGCCCGCGGACGAGGACGGCGTGTCGGTTTTCATCACCGAAGCCACCGACCTCGATTTGGTCAGCCGCGCACTGCCGGCGCACGGCTTCACGGTGGTGTCGGCCAAGTTGGGCTACAAACCCAAAAACCCCGTTGACCCGGCCAACCTGAGCGCCGAACAACTGGAAGAAGTCGAAGCCTTTTTAGGGGCCATCGACAACAACGACGACGTGCAAAACGTGTTTGTGGGGCTGGCGGGCTGATCACTGGCGTCGTTTTTGCACCGCCAGCGCCAGCGCTTGAAGCACCGGCACGGTTTGCTCAAAGCTGATGCAGGCATCGGTGATCGACACCCCATAGGCCAACGGCTGGCCCTCTTTCAGGTCTTGCCGGCCTTCGTTCAGGTGGCTCTCAATCATCAGGCCCATGATGCGGCGCTCGCCTGCGGCCACTTGCGCGGCCACGTCATACGCCACTTCAATTTGCTTGGTGTGTTGTTTGCTGCTGTTGGCATGCGAGACATCGACCATGACCTGCGGCGCGATGCCCGAGGCCTCTAGCGCTTTGCAGGCCGCATCGACATCAGCAGCCGAGTAGTTGGGTTGCTTGCCGCCACGCAAAATGATGTGCACATCTTGGTTGCCGCGCGTCTCAAAAATGGCGGCTTGTCCCATCTTGGTCATGCCCATGAAGGCGTGCGGCGCTTTGGCGGCCACCACCGCATCGGCTGCCACTTTGACGCCCCCATCGGTGCCATTTTTAAAACCCACAGGACACGACAACCCACTGGCCAACTGCCGGTGACTTTGGCTTTCGGTGGTGCGTGCACCAATGGCACCCCAACTCACCAAATCACTGATGAACTGCGGGCTGAGCAAGTCCAAAAATTCGGTGGCCACGGGCAAGCCACGGTCCAGAATGTCGAGCAACAACTTGCGGGCCATCTCCAGCCCTTGGTTCATGGCAAAGCTGCCGTCCAAATGGGGGTCGTTGATGTAGCCCTTCCAGCCCACGGTGGTGCGGGGTTTTTCAAAATACACGCGCATCACAATGTGCAGGTCTTGGGCAAATTGGTCGGCCGCCGCCTTGAGCAAATCGGCATAGGCCAAGGCTTGGTCGTGGTCGTGAATGGAGCACGGCCCCACCACCACCACCAATCGGTCGTCTCGGCCATGCAACACGTTCGAGATGTCTTGCCGCGAACGCTCCACCAGCGCCAAGTGCGCAGGGGTGGCCGGCAGTTGCTCTTCCAGCAAGGCCGGCGTCATGAGGGGGCGCACCGAGGCAATGCGGGTGTCGTCGATGCGGGTTTTGTCTTGGGTCGAAAGCATGCGGGTTACCAGATAATGAGCAGCCAGTTTAAAGGCTCACCGATGTCCACCTCGCCTCTCAACACCCCTCAGTTCACCACCCCGCAACTCACGACCTTGCCAGCCCCAGGCCTTGAACACGTGTGCGACTTGGCCGTGACCATTGCCCCGCCGGTGGAAGTGGGCCAAACGCCGGCCGGTTTGCGCCGCATGATTCCAATCACAGGGGGCACGGTGCGCGGCCCGCTTTTGAATGGCCAAGTGTTGGCAGGGGGCGCTGACTTTCAGTTGATTTTGCAAGGCGGCACGCAAGCCCATTTAGATGCCCGCTATGTGATGGAGTTGGACGACGGCAGCCGGGTGTTTGTGCAAAACACCGCCTTGCGGGTGGCCTCTTTGGAAAACTCGCAACGCATCATGCAAGGCCAACCCGTCAACCCGGACGAGGTCTACTTCAGGTGCCAGCCCAAACTCGAAGCCACCGCACCGCAGTGGGCTTGGCTGAGTGAGAGCCAATTTGTGGGTGCCGGGCGACGGGCCCCCGATGGCGTGTTTTTGAGTTTTTACCGCGTGCTGTAAATCCGCATGCAGGCTTCGCCAGCTTGGGCCCGACTCACATGAATCGCTGGGGCAAGTAGGGCGTAGGGTCGACACAAGGGGCATCGCCCTGCAGCATTTCGGCCAACAAGCGCCCCGCCACAGGCCCCAGCGTGAAGCCTTGGTGCGCGTGACCAAAGTTGAACCACAAACCCGGGTGCCTTGGGGCCGGGCCCATCACCGGCAACATGTCGGCCGTGCACGGGCGCGCGCCCAGCCACGCTGGCTCGGGCAGGGGCTGGCCCAAGTCCACCAACTCGCGGGCCATGGCTTGCGCCTTGGCCAATTGCACCGGCGTGGCCGGCGCATGCAGTGGTGCAAACTCGGCCCCGGTGGTGAGTCGCAAGCCGCGTTGCATCGGGGCCAACACATAGCCGCGCTCGGCGTCCAGCAGGGGCTGCCGCAGGTGGGCTGTCGAGGTGTAGTGCTGGTGGTAACCGCGCTTAATGAACAGCGGAAACCGGTAGCCCAGCTGCCGAATCAAGCCGTCTGCCCATGGGCCCAGCGCCAACACCGCCTGCTGGGCATCACAAGGGCCTTCGGTGGTTTGCACCGACCACCCCGCGCCCTGCGCCTGCAAACTGGCCGCATCGCCCAGCAACACACGCCCTCCGCGCGCCACAAACAAATCGGCATACCGCTGCACCAAGGCCCCCGGATCTTGCACGGCCCAAGGGTCTTGCCAATGCACCGCTCCCGCCAAAGACCTGCGCAAAGCGGGCTCGGCCTGTGCCAATTGGTCCGAGCTTTCGGCTTGGTAGCGCACGCCAAATTGCGCATGCACATGCGCCGCGCGTTGCGCCGCTTCGTCAAACGCTTGCGCGGTGCGAAAGACAAAGCGAAACCCTTCGCGGCGCACCAGGTCTTGCGCACCGGCAGCGTCTATCAACCCGCCGTGCTCGTCGGTCGCATGGGCAATCAGCCGACTGAAGGCCTGCGTGGCGCGCGCATGCGACTGGGGCCGCGAATTTTGAAAATATCGCAGCAAAGGTCCGGCCATTTGCCACAAGCCCCGAGCGTGCCAATGCACCTCGGCGCCCCTGCCCAAAGCCGCGTTCAAGACAAACCCCGCTTCACGCGGAAAGGCATAGGGCTCCACCGCCTCGCGTTGGATCAACCCCGCATTGCCAAAGGAGGTTTCTTGGCCTGGCGCGCGCCGGTCCACCAAGACCACATCGACGCCGCGTTGCTGCAAATGCAAAGCAGTGCAGGTGCCAACCATGCCGGCGCCGAGAACCAAAACAGAAGAAGCCATGGCCTGTGAGACTTCGTTGAGATTGAAGCAGCCGGACAAGCACGGCCACTCTGAGGCGTTCAGTATAGAGACGACGCCAAACCGGCCCACACCACTTGGCATGCTGGCGTTGATGGGACATTGACGGCTGTATAAACTGGGGCCATGAGCACCACCCCCGAAGCCCTGCAACAATCCCTGGCCGATTTGTTTGCCCCCTGGGTGCAGGCCCTGAACTTGCAAGTTGAGCGAACCGACGCCGACAGCGTGACGCTGCGGCTGCCGCAAAGCGACCAACTTTCACGGGTGGGAGGCATGTTGTGTGGCCAGGCCATGATGGCCGCCGCCGACACCGCCATGGTGCTGGCCTTGATTCAGCATTTTGGCGAGTTCCGCCCTTGCAGCACGGTGCAACTGTCCAGCACCTTCATGAAGCCCCTGTCGGGCCAAGACGCTTGGGTCACGGCCCGGGTCTTGCGGGTGGGCAAAGCCATGGCGTTTGGCGAGATTGATCTGGCTGGGGCCAATGACGGCAAAAGCGTTTTTCGGGCCAGCACCACCTACGCTTTGATGTAAGACAAACAGCGGCCGCTGTTGGCTACAATACGGCCATTCTTGTTTTGAGGTTTCTCATGTCTGCTCACAACGATTCGCACTCATCGAACGATCCCGTCGAAGGCGTGGTCAAGCATATTCCTGTGGTCATTCCAGCCGCTGGCGCTGTTTTGATTTTCTTGCTGGCCTTCATTGCCGTCTTCATGGCTTGAGGTTTCAACGCCTAATTTAGGCTTCTGTGCTCGCCCTTCGGGGCCTCAGGTGCCCCGCTACCCGCTACCCGCAAACGCTTCGGCTTTGCGGGTTTTGTTTTTGGGGGTTGGCTCAGGTGAAGTAGTTTTTTGCAGAACGCCACGGCCCGGGCTAATGTGGCGCGGGGAATGGGTCTGTTTTCAGATCGCAGGTGACAGGTGGCAAATAGCAAGGGGCCGGTGCCAACTATCTGGCAGTCGCCCTCAAGCTGAAACTTCGCGCACCGGCATGATGTGCAGCGCCCCGGGCGCAATCAGCAGTTGCACCCAGTCTCCGGCCCGGACTTGCAGACGCTCGAGCAGCCGGGTCGTCAGGTTCAGGGTGATGGTCTGAGCAGGCAAGGCTTCGGGTGTGAGGGTGCACAAACTGATTTCGCCCAAGGCCAAGACCTCGGCCAGTTGGCAACGCAGTCGCGTGGTGCCGGGTTCTGCAGCAACACCCACATCGGCCAGCACATCGACCTGCTCGCCGTTGAGCACCCAGGTCACAGGGGTGTCGTCGTCAATTTTGTTTTTGTCGAGCACCAACAAATCGATGGCCTCAGGGCCTCCGCCCGGTTGCGTCCAGCGCAGGCGCGCCCATCCGGGTTGGTCTTTGTAAAAACGGCCTTCAAAGTGATTTTGAATGCCCACCAATTCGGCCACCCGCGCATTGCGGGGGCTGGCAAAGACGCGCGCGGGGTGCCCCGTTTGCAAGGTCTGTCCCGCGTCCACAATCACCACGCGATCGGCCAAGCGTCGGGCTTCGGCCAAATCGTGGGTGACCAAGACCATGGGCACCGACACCTGTTGGCGCAAGGCGGCCAGCTCGCGGTACAGGGTTTGGCGAGTGGGGGCATCCACCGCCGAAAAAGGCTCGTCTAACAACAGCACGCCCGGCCAGGCCTCAGGCATTTCGGTGTGCGACGCCAGCTGCATGGCCGGCTGGGGCATGACACGCACCAACGCTCTGGCCAAAGCCACACGCTGCTGCTGCCCACCCGAGAGTTGCGACGGCCTGCGCTGGCGCAAGTCGTGCAAGCCCAAGCGGTCAAGCAAGGCGTTGACATCGTGTGGCATCCAGTTCGGGCCTGCGGCCAGCGCCACGTTGTCGTGCGCGCTCATGTGCGGAAACAAGGCGTAGTGTTGAAACACCAAGCCCGCCCGCCGCTGCTGCGGCCGCCATTGCACACCTGCCTGCGAGTTCAGCCAAGTCTGCCCTGCCACCGTGATTTCGCCCTGCACATCGGTCGGCGTCCACAACCCGGCAATGGCTCTGAGCATGCTGGTCTTGCCGCTGCCCGATGGGCCCACCAGCGCCACCAACTCGCCGGCGGCACAGTCAAATTCGGCCTCCAGCCGAATCGGATGGGACGAGCGCAACTTGACATTCAAGCCCGTGTGCATCAGCGCTCCTGCAGGGCGCGGCCGCGCTGGCCCACCCGGTCAAACGCCAGCACCAGGCTCAGTGCCAACAAGGAAATGCCGACCAAGGCCAACGCCATGACATGGGCCGATTGCAGGTCCATGCCCTGCACTTTGTCGTAAAGCGAGACCGACAAGGTGCGCGTTTCGCCCTCGATGTTGCCGCCCACCATCAGCACCACGCCAAACTCGCCCAGCGTATGGGCCACGGTGAGCGCCATGCCGGCCAACAGGCCGGGCCATGCCAGCGGCAACTCAATGCGCCAAAAGGTTTGCCAGCCTGATAGCCCCGACACCCAAGCGGCTTCGCGCAAACTGTTGGGCACCGCCGCAAATGCGCGCTGAATGGGTTGCACCATGAAGGGCAGGTTGACCAACACGCTCACCAGCAACAGGCCTTCGAGGGTGAACACCAAGCGCCAGCCCGAGGCAAACAACCAAGCGCCAAAGGCACTGCCTTGACCAAACGCCACCAAAAAATAAAACCCAATCACGGTCGGCGGCAACAACAAGGGCAACAGCAACAAAGCCTCAATGAATGGCCTGCCCGCCCATGCGGTGACCGCCAACCAACGGGCCAAGGCCAAGCCCAGCGGCAGCAAGACCAGTGTGGTCAAAGCGGCCAAGGTCAAAGAGACATTGAGAGCGGGCCAATCCATGGGGCAGATACGGGGGTTGCGTTGCGTTGGGGCAGGTTGAAGGGACTGGGTTGAGGTTAGATCTGACAGTGTCGATGCCAACGGACTCAATGGCCTTGATTATTGCGGCAAGGCATAACCCTGCTGCACAAAGACCGCTTGCGCTTTGGGGCTGCGCAAAAAGCGCTGCCAAGCCACTGCCGCAGGGCTGGCCCCTTTGAGCAAAACCATGCTTTGGTGCAAAGGTGCGTGCATCGACTCGGGCAGCGGCGCCCATTGCAGCAGGTCGGCCATCTCTGGGGCCTTGGCCAGCGCCAGCGCCGTGATGCCGGCTTGCGCAGCACCTGTCGCGACAAACTGCGTGGTTTGCCCAATGTTGTCACCCAGCACTTTTTGCCGCGACTGCAACTCGGTCACGCCGGCGCTTTTCAGGGCTTGTTCGGCCGCCAAGCCGTAGGGGGCCAAGGCCGGATTGGCCAAGGCAAATTTGTCGCTGGGTTGCAAACCCCGCACCACCGCAGCCAAGCCTTGGCGCACAGGAAGTGCTGAATTTTTAGGCACCACCACAGCCAACCGGCCCGTGGCATAGCGCTCGCCAGCATCCAGCGTGCGGCCGGCTTTGACCAGTTCGGCCACCCGTTCTTCGTCGGCTGAGATGAATTGCTCGACGGGCAAGCCTTGCAAGATCTGCCGCGCCAAATTGCCCGAGGCGCCCAAATTCACCTCAACGACCACGCCAGTTTGTTGCCTGTATTGCTCTGTCAGGTCAGCAAGTACAAACTTCAAATTGCTCGCGGCCGCAATCTTGACCTTTGTTTGGGCCTGCAAGGGCAACGCCAGAACCGCCGACAACACGCCCACCCACAGCAGCGCACGCCGATAGCGGTTTCGGCGGGGGGTCAAGCTCGCTGTACCTTGCTGCATAAAGTCATGCTTCTTTTGCATAGATTTAGAGGGAATTTGATCCCATTTGACAGGCACGGATCAGGCAGCCTCCCTAAAATCGAGACCCTTGGTTACCGCGCGGTTACATCGCGACTTCGCAAACCGCAGTATCTCAGCGCAGAAGCCGTTTTTTCAAAGTCCCAGTGCTGGGTTTTTAAAAAAACGATTTTTAAACTTGGAGCCTCCCCATGAACTCACCCGTGATGCAGGGCTTGTCCCTCAACACCCCCGCGTACGTGAAGAACGCGAAACTGATCGCCTGGGTCGCCGAAATGGCCGCCTTGTGCAAGCCTGCCAACATTTACTGGTGCGACGGCTCTCAAGAAGAATACGACCGCTTGTGCGCCGAGCTGGTCGCAGCGGGCACCTTCAAAAAACTCAACCCCGCCAAGCGCCCCAACTCGTTTTTGGCTTGCTCTGACCCCTCGGATGTGGCTCGCGTGGAAGACCGCACCTACATCTGCTCGGCCAAAAAAGAAGACGCCGGCCCCACCAACAACTGGATGGAACCGGCGCAAATGCGCAGCACCTTGAACCCGCTGTTTGACGGTTGCATGGCCGGCCGCACGATGTATGTGGTGCCTTTCTCGATGGGCCCCTTGGGTTCGCACATCAGCCACATTGGCATCGAGCTGACCGACAGCGCCTACGTGGCGGTGAACCAAAAGATCATGACACGCATGGGCAAAGCCGTGTTTGATGTGCTGGGCACCCAAGGCGAATTTGTGCCCTGCATGCACACCGTGGGCGCCCCTTTGGCCGCAGGCCAAAAAGACACCACAAGCTGGCCTTGCAACCCGACCACCAAATACATCGTGCACTTCCCTGAGTCCCGCGAAATCTGGTCTTATGGCTCAGGCTACGGCGGCAACGCGTTGCTGGGCAAGAAGTGCTTTGCGCTGCGCATCGCCTCCAACATGGGCCGCGAACAAGGCTGGTTGGCCGAGCACATGCTCATCTTGGGCGTGACCAACCCCGAGGGCAAGAAGTACCACATTGCGGCTGCGTTCCCCAGCGCTTGCGGCAAGACCAACTTCTCGATGTTGGTGCCACCCAAGGCCTTCGAGGGCTGGAGCGTGACCACCATTGGTGACGACATTGCTTGGGTCAAGCCCCACACCGACGGCAAGATGTATGCGATCAACCCCGAGGCGGGTTACTTTGGCGTGGCCCCTGGCACCAACATGAAGACCAACCCCAACTGCATGCTGAGCTTGCACAAGGACGTGATCTTCACCAACGTGGCCCTGACCGATGACGGCGATGTGTGGTGGGAGGGCATGGAAAAAGACACCGGCAAATTGCCTGACCATCTGATCGACTGGCAAGGCAAGGACTGGACACCCCAGATTGCCAAAGAAACCGGCGCCAAAGCGGCTCACCCCAATGCCCGCTTTACCGTGGCCGCGGCCAACAACCCCGCACTCGACCCCGCTTGGGACGACGCTGCCGGTGTGCCGATTGATGCCTTCATGTTTGGCGGCCGACGCTCGACCACCGTGCCGTTGGTCACCGAAGCCCGCAACTGGACCGAAGGCGTTTACATGGCTGCGACCATGGGCTCAGAGACCACCGCTGCCGCCTTTGGCGCGCAAGGCGTGGTGCGCCGCGACCCGTTCGCCATGCTGCCGTTCTGCGGCTACAACATGAGCGACTACTTCCAACACTGGCTGAGCACCGGTGCCAAGGCCGAGGCTGCTGGCCACAAATTGCCCGCTATGTACTGCGTGAACTGGTTCCGCAAGGGCGAAGACGGCTCTTTTGTCTGGCCCGGCTACGGCGACAACATGCGCGTCTTGAAATGGATGATCGACCGCTTGGAAGGCAAAGCCCAAGGCCAAGAAACCATGTTTGGCGTGGCCCCAAGCTATACCGAAATCACTTGGACTGGACTGGACTTCAGCGCCGAGCAATTCAAGGCCGTCACCAGCGTCGACAAGGCGGCTTGGCAAGCCGAGTTCAAGCTGCACGACGAGCACTTTGCACAGCTGAGCTACCACTTGCCCCAAGCCTTGCTGGACACCAAAGCCGCGCTCGAAGCCCGTCTGGCGGCTTGAGCGCCAAGGCCCCAAGCATCCAAGCGCTCCACTTAAAAACCGCCCAGGCCAACGCCAGGGCGGTTTTTTTATGGGCTAAGCGGCCGATCGGCCCCATCTGAAGCGCAAAATTCAGGCCTCTTTGGTCTGCCTGCTCATGCTGAAAACCCCCGAATCGCGCCAACGCCTGGCGCTGTCCCTGCTCTGGATCACGCCAGCCCTTTGGTCGGTCAATTACATCGTGGCCCGCACCGCGCCCGGCGTGGCCGAGCCGCACATGCTGGCGCTGGGTCGCTGGGCTTTGGCCGGCATGATTTTGGCGTTCATTGCCCGCCAAGAGCTTTGGCGTGAGCGGCGCAGCACTTGGCGCGCAGCTGGGCACTATCTGGTGTTGGGGGCCTTGGGCATGCTGGTGTGCGGGGCATGGGTGTACCAAGGCGCGCAAACCACCACCGCCATGAACATCGCGCTGATTTACGCGGCCTCACCGGTCTTGATTGCTTTGGGTGCGGTGCTGTGGTTGGGCGAGCGCTTCTCTTGGCGCCAAGGCCTTGGCGTGGTGATCGCCATGTCGGGTGTGTTCCACGTGGTGGTCAAAGGGCAATGGGGTTCGCTCAGCCAAGTGCAATGGGTCGCAGGAGACGGTTGGATTGTGTTGGCCATGGTGTCATGGGCCGGCTTTGCTTTGCTGCAAAAAAAGTGGCCCTCGCCCTTGGGTGCCACCGCGCGCTTGGCCGCCATTTGCATGGGCGGCGTGTTGGTGTTGTTGCCTTTTGCGGTGTGGGAATGGCTGCAACCCAGCACCCCCGCTTGGAGCTCCCAAGCCACTTGGCTGGTGGTGTGTGCCGGCTTGGTGCCAGGGATTGGCGCCTATTGGGCCTATGGCTTTTGTCAAAAAGTGCTGGGGGCCAGTCGCGTAGCGGCCAGTTTGTACTTGGGGCCCTTGTATGGCGGCTTGACCGCTTGGGCCGTGTTGGGCGAATCGATGGGCTGGCACCACGTGATGGGCGCGGGGCTCATTTTGCCGGGCATTTACCTCGCCTCGAGGCAAGCGCCCGACACCCCAGAGCCTTGATGCCGCCCCACTGAGGGGGGCTTGCGCCTCAGATGTAGTGCAGGCGGTTTTTGACCAAACGGGCCACGCGGCGGCTCATCAACGTGTTCAAGTCGTGGCTTGATCCACTCAGGACGGTCTGTTCATCGTCGCGGTCCATGGCCGTTTGCAACTCGTTCATCAAACGGCTGTCGGTTTGAGCCATGGCCCAGACCCGCTCGTCAGAGCGGCGGCGTGCCACTTGGGCCGACCACGCGTCGAGGCCACGCATCATGTTTTGCGCCAGCCAGCGCGTGACGCCACGCAGTGCGGCGATGGCCACCACGGCTACCACCCACAGGGCCAACCAAGCTGCGATGACATGGGTTTCCGCCCAGTCGTCGATCAAGCGGTCGGTGATCACCACCAAGGCTGCGACGCCGGCAGTCAACAACACCGTGGACAGCACTTTGGCAGAGGTGGACGACGTGGCCCCTGCCACCGCAGCTGCGGGCAGTTCGCGCCATTGAGATTTTTCGAAAATCGTATTCATTTTGTATTCCCTTCGTTGGATTTGATCGGTCTTGCAGATGCCATTTAGATCAACAACGAGGTGAATCATAGGGTTTTTACTCATGCGACTCCACTTTATATTTATGATGTTTATCATTCACGATGGTGATAGATGTACAGTCTTGCCATGTCCCCCGCCATTCCCGCCTCTTTTCGCACACTGGACCTGAACCTGCTCCGGGTCTTTGACGAAGTCATGGCCGAACGCAGCCTGACCCGTGCCGCGCGCAACCTCTCGCTCACGCAACCCGCCGTCAGCAATGCCTTGCGGCGCCTGCGTGATGCACTGGGGGATGAATTGGTGCGCCGACAAGGCCACGGGGTTGAGCCCACGCCGCGCGCGCTGGCTTTGTGGCCCAGCGTGCGCGAAGCGTTGCGCCAGTTGCAAGACGCCATTGCGCCCAGCACCTTTGTGCCGCAAGACGCCAGCAACACCTTCATCTTGTCGATGGCCGATGCCACGGCCGCAGAGCTCATGGGCAAACTGGCCCGGCAACTGCAAACCGAAGCGCCCAATGTCTCGTTGCGCGTGTTGCCGCTGACCACCCGCGACCCGCGCAAGCTTTTGGACGAGGGCACGGCGGACATTGCGCTGGGCTACTTTCCAGCGGTGCTGACCGATTTGACGGGCCGCGTCCAAGCCGGCGAAGCCGTGCCTTTTGAGCACCAGCGCCTGTATGCGGGCGAGTATGTTTGCGTGATGCGGCAAGACCACCCTTTGGCCCAGCAACCGCTGACGCTCGACGCCTATTGCGCCGCGCGGCATTTGTTGGTGAGCTTTTCTGGGCGGCCTTATGGTTTTGTGGACGAGGCTCTGGCCTCCATCGGGCGGCAACGCCGGATTGTGCTCACGGTGAACCAGTTTTTTACAGCGGGTCAGGTGGTGGTCAACTCCGACTTGCTCACCGTGTTGCCCCGGCACTTTGTGCCCACCACCGGCATGAGCGACCAATTGGTGTTGCGCGAACTGCCGCTCGATGTGCCGCCCGTGCATGTCGAGGCGCTTTGGCACCGACGCATGCAACACGACAGCGCACACCAATGGCTGCGAGGGCAGTTGTTGCAAGTGGCCAAAGCCGCTTTTGCCAGCGGAGCGCCCGCATGAACATCCAGCTGTTGTCCGACTTGCACCTCGAAGCCAACCCCGGCTTTGTGCCCACCCCCGCGCCCGGCGCCGATGTGCTGGTGCTGGCGGGCGACATTGGTTCGTACCAAGCCCACTCGGCCCTCACCGCATCGGGCGATACCGACTTTGGGTTGGGCCGCTTTTCGCCAATGCGCGGCTGGCCGACACCGGTGTTGTTTGTGCCGGGCAACCACGAATACGACGGCCTGGACTTTGACGAAGCCCACGACCGACTGCGCGACACCTGCGCGCGGCTGGGCATCGTGTGGCTAGAAAGCGAAGTGCTGCACATGAACGGCGTGCGCTTTGTCGGCAGCACTTTGTGGACCGATTTTGATGCGCTGGGCCCGATGGCAGGCCAAAGCCTGCCGGCAAAAATTCCGGCGCATTTCAGCCACCCCAACAGCTTGTACACACGGCAACTCAAAGCCCGCGAAAAAGCCTTCAGAGCCGCCAACTACTATTTGCGCAAAACCGGCACCACCCGCGGCGCCACGCCTTGGCTCGCAGAGCAAGTGCGCGAACAAGCGCTGCAAAGTCAAGCCTGGCTGAGCGCGGCCCTGGACACGCCCTTTGACGGCCCCACCGTGGTGGTGACGCACTTTGCCCCCAGCTTGCGCAGCGCCGATCCGCGCTATGGCCAAGTGCCGGGCACGGCCGGGTTTTGCAATGCACTCGATGCCCTGTTGCCTCGGGCACAACTGTGGCTGCATGGACACCTGCATTGCCCGGTGGACTACCGCCACCAGGGCTGCCGTGTGGTGGCCAACCCGCTTGGCTATGCACACAAAAACGAGCAAATCACTTTTCAGGCGCAATGAGTCGTGCGCGTTGAACAACCGATTTCATGATCTGAATCAAGCCATGTGAATGGGGTTTCAGTACATTGAAACTTTATGGAATTGCACGGAGGAGCTCTTATGAAAATCTTATTGGCCGTTGATGGCAGCGACTACACCAAGAAAATGTTGGCCTACTTGAGCACCCATGCCGAGTTGCTCAGCCCCAACAACAACTACACCTTGCTGACGGTGCAAGCACAGTTGCCGCCCCGCGCACGTGCTGCCGTGGGCAAAGAGGTGGTTGAGAGTTACCAGCGCGAAGAGTCCGAAAAAGTGCTCGGCCCGGTGAGCAAATTTTTGCTGCGCCACGAGGTCAACGCCAAGACATTGGCCAAGGTCGGCCATGCGGGCGAGATCATTTCAAAAACGGCCGACAGCGGCAAGTTTGACTTGGTGGTGATGGGCTCACACGGTCACGGCAGCTTTGGCAACCTGATCATGGGCTCGGTAGCCACACAGGTGCTGGCCAACTGCAAAGTGCCGCTGTTGCTGGTGCGCTAACAGAGAAGACGCCCAGCTTGCGCCTAGTTCTGGGCGCCTAGTTCTGGGCGCCTTGTTCTTGGCGCATTTTTATGAGCGCCTTGCTTTGAGCGCCTGGTTATGCGCTTTGTGCTGTGTCTGGCTGCGTGCCTGGCTGAGTGCTTTGCGGGCCGCGCAACCGGGTGAGGTGTCGCAGTTCAGCGCGCGCTGAGTCCGTTGAAACAGGTGCTCATCACCATGTCCAAAATTTGTTCATCGGTGTGCTGCTCACCCATTTTTAAAAACTCCAAGACCGGATCGCAGGCCCGCGCAAACAGGGTGTAAAGCACGGCCACGGCCGGCAAAGCGGGGTTGATCTGCCCTTGTTGCTGTGCCTTTTCGATCCAGTTGCCCAAGGCATCGCTGACCTCCATCAGGCCATCCATGTAGTCTTTGCTGCCCATCAAGGTAGCGCGCAAGCTGGAGTTTTGGCTCGGCAATGAGGGCATCAGGCCTTGCAACTTGAGGCTCATGGTCCAACGGGTCACCGACTTGAGTTGCTCAATGGGCGGTGCGTCTGCGGGCACCGACTGAATAAACTCTTGCGCTTTGCGCATGGCCGTGACCATGGCCGCGCACGCCAACTCTTCTTTGCTGGTGAAGTGTTTGTACAGACTGGCTTTGGCAATGCCCACTTCGGCGGCCACTTCGTCCACCGTCATCGCGTCAAAGCCTTTTTCGGCCAACAAACGGTTCACCGACTGGATGATGGCCGTCTCGCGGGCGGCCAGCATCTGAATCTTGAACGACTTTTTGGGGGGTGTTGGGGCTTTGGTGGTCATGCCCAGATTTTAGCCCCGAGGCCCAAAAAAATACCCAGGAGTCACTTCTAAACCCTTGCCATTCATATGTTGGGCACTCACACCTTTTGCAAACCTGCCACGCCCGACCGGATCACCACCTGGGCTTGGGCCTTGAACGCACTGTCGATCTTGGCCGGGTTGGGGGTGGTCATGAACTCGACATGGATGGCATCGGGCTTGACCTCCAGCAAAGTAAAGCCGCGCTCGTCTGAGCGGGCGTGCAGGATATCTGGATTGCTGTCACGAATTTGGGCCAACAATTTCTCACCCAAGCCGCGCGAAGTGATGGAGGTGGTGACGATCTCGCTGGCCACCACTGGCGAACGCTCGTCATTGGGCTGGACCCGCAACTGGGCCGCCACGTTCATGTGCACATCGCCGCCCAGCATGACCACGTTTTGCAGACCGGCTTGTGCCACGGTGTTGAGCAATTTGGCGCGGGCTTGCGGGTAGCCATCCCAGCCATCCGTGAAGGCACTGCGACCGAGCGGCGTGTTGACCCCGCTTGAGCTCATTTGGGTGGACTGGGCCACCAGCTTCCAACGCCGGGTGCTGCTTTGCAAGCCCTGGCTCAACCATTGCTCTTGCGCAGCCCCCAACATGCTGCGGGCGGGGTCGGCCAGCGCATCGCAGCCCAACACCACACGACCCCCGCCCCGATTGGGGTCGGGACAGGCATGGTGGTCACGGTATTGGCGGCAGTCCAGCGTCCACACATCGGCCAAACGACCCCAAGCCATGCGGTCGTGAATGCGCATTTGGCTGGGGTTGACGGGATCGGGCCCCAACCTCAACGGCATGTGCTCAAAATAGGCCTGATAGGCGGCTGCCCTGCGCCGCAAAAACACCGGTGCATCGGTGTAGTTGCGGTCCAGATCGTTGGCGTAATCGTTGACCACTTCATGGTCGTCCCACGTCATGAGCCAAGTGTGCGCGGCATGGCACGCGCGCAAATCGGCATCGCTCTTGTATTGCGCATGACGCTCGCGGTATTCGTCCAGCAGCTTGGGTACGCCCCCCAAGTGCGGGCGCAACAGGTATTGCGGATTCGAGCTTTCGTAGATGTAGTCGCCAACAAACAGCACCAAGTCCAGATCACGCTGGGCCATCTCGCGGTGGGCCGAAAAAGCCCCTTGCTCGTAATGCTGGCAAGACGCCAAGGCGATGCGCAAACGGTCCACCGGATCGTTGGGGCCCGGCGCCGTGCGGGCGCGGCCCACCGGGCTGCGGGCATTGCCGCAGACAAAACGGTACCAATAGGGACGCCCGGGTTGCAGTCCGGTGGTCACCACATGCACGCTGTGGCCTCGGCTGGCATCGGTCTGCAGCCGCCACTGGCGCACAGGTTGGCGCAGGGCAGCATCGGCAAACACTTCGCACAACACCGAGAGCGCTTGGCTTTTGAGCGCAGCATCGGCTTCGCTGATGCGCAAGCGCGTCCACAACACCACACCGTCGGCTTGTGGCTGACCACTGGCCACACCCAAACTGAACGGGTCCGCCTGCCAACGCGGGCCAGCCGAGGCGGGACGGGCCGCGGGTTGTGCCATGGCCGAGGGCGACAGCCAAGGTGCCAACGCCATCGACAACACCATGCGCTGCCAATGGCGGCGAGTCACCCTCAGCCGCGCATCGGCATCTGTTTCGGCATCTACTTCGGCATCTATTTCGGCAGCTGCTTCGGTGCCCATTTTTGTGTTCATGGGCACCGCCACCTTGATGCCCGCGTCCTTGCCGCCAGCAGCGCCATGCCCAGAAGTCCCATCGTCAGATTTGTTCATGCCATGCCCGCTCACTGCCAAAGGCGGTGTTCAATGATTCGGCATATTACCTGCCGCGCGGGCAATTTGAGACCCACGCACGCGACAAGCGGGCTCGAATTGTCGCGGCACAATGCGCGCATGACTTCACGCAAAGAACATCTGGACGGACTGGCGATTGGCACCTTGTTGGCCTGCTGCATGTTTTGGGGTTTGCAACAGGTGTTGGTCAAATCCATCATGTCCGAAGTGGCGCCGCTGTTTCAGGCCAGCCTGCGTTGCATGGGCGCCTGTGTGCTGCTGTGGGTGTGGTGCCGAATTCGGGGCGTTCGTTTGTTTGAACGCGACGGCAGCCTGTGGCCGGGCCTGCTGGCGGGCAGCTTGTTTGCAGCAGAGTTCGCCTGCATTTATTTGGGCTTGCTCTACACCTCGGCCTCGCGCCTGACGGTGTTTCTCTACACCTCGCCGTTTTGGGTAGCTGCTCTGGTGCCTTTGTTTGTCAAGTCAGAACGCTTGCGCCCGGTGCAATGGTTGGGCATGGCTTGCGCTTTTGTGGCCGTGGCCTTTGCCATGCGCGAAGGCCTGAGCGCAGGAGACGCCAACGCACCCCACAGCGCCTTGGGCGACTTGCTGGGTTTGGCCGCTGGGGCCTTGTGGGGCCTCACCACCGTCACCATTCGGGCGAAAAACCTGACCCGCATCGCCCCCGAAAAATTGTTGTTCTACCAAATCGCCACCACGGCTGTGGCGGTGCCCTGGATCTCGGTTGGTCTGGGTGAGCGTTGGCACTTTGACTGGAGTGGTCTGGCCTGGGGCTCGATGCTGGCGCAAACCGTGATCGGCGCCTTTGCCAGCTACCTCGCCTGGATGTGGATGCTGGGCCGCTACCCGGCCACCAAAATTTCGGTATTTGTGTTCTTGACGCCGCTGTTCGCCCTGCTCTTTGGCACTTGGTTGCTGGGCGAGGCCGCCACCCCCACTTTGCTCGGCGCCTTGGGGTTGGTGGCGCTGGGCATTGTGTTGGTCAACCGCAAGCCGGGGTCATGAGGGGGCGCGCGTCCCGCCTTGGCACGCATCCCCGATAATCTCGTTTTTAGATTTTCTCAACCCGCCTGCCCCATCGTCATGGCGGGTTTTCATTTGCGGAGCAAGACATGAGCACTTTCCAAACCACCGGCGCACGCGCTACGGGCCTGGCCACCATTGCCGCTGACGGCACCGTGTTGGACACCTGGTATCCCGCCCCCGAATTGGCCGACGGCATCGCCGCCAGTGGCAGCACCCGCCTGACTGAAGCCGAAGCGGTGGCCACTTTGGGTGCCGATGCAGCCAAGGCCTTGAGCGCTTGCAGCGTGCGCAACGTCACGGTGGTGGCCGTGCGCACCGAAATCAAAAGCCTGGCCGATGCGCCTGCCGACACCCACGACGCTTACTTGCGCCTGCACCTGCTCAGCCACCGTTTGGTGTTGCCGCACGGCGCCAACGTGGCCGGCATTTTTGGCTTGCTGGCGAATGTGGCTTGGACCAATTTGGGCCCATGCGCGGTGAGCGAAGTGCCTGCAGCCCGCTTGAAAGCCCGCGCCTCGGGTCGCGTGTTGGAAGTCAAAGGCGTGGACAAATTCCCGCAGATGACCGACTACGTGATTCCGTCTGGCGTGCGCATTGCCAACGCCGACCGCGTGCGTCTGGGCGCCCACTTGGCCAGTGGCACCACCGTCATGCACGAGGGCTTTTGCAACTTCAACGCCGGCACTTTGGGCGCCAGCATGGTCGAAGGCCGCATCAGCGCGGGTGTGGTGGTCGATGACGCGAGCGACATCGGCGGTGGCGCCTCCATCATGGGCACGCTGTCAGGCGGTGGCAAAGAAGTCATCAAGGTCGGCAAGCGTTGCTTGTTGGGCGCCAATGCCGGTATCGGCATTTCGTTGGGCGACGACTGCGTGGTCGAAGCCGGTTGCTACATCACCGGCGGCAGCCGTGTTCAGTTGCCCGATGGCAGCTTGATGAAAGCCAAAGAACTGTCGGGCAAAAACGGCATCTTGTTCCGCCGCGATTCACAAAGTGGCGCCTTGCACGCCATTCCGCGCAACAAAAGCTGGGGCGAATTGAACGCCGAATTGCACAAAAACTGATTCACTTGAGCTTAGGCATTGGCATAAGCAAAGGCTTGGGCTTAGTCTTCAATGCAACGGCGTGCGCGCGAAAGCGGCATGCCGTTTTTTATGGGTAAGGTTTGTCGACCCACAGGGATTGAGGCCCGATCTCAGACCAGCTCTCTGGCCCGATCACTGACCCGCCACCCCGGACCGCGCATCGGTCCGCGCACCCGTTGCGCTGGGCTTGGTCGCTGAATTTACAACCGGGCTTGCTGCTGGGATCACTGAGATGACGGCAGCGGTTGGGGCCGCTTTGTCGCTGGCGTGCAGCAACAGGCCCAACACCGTGGCGCCGTGCTCAATCGCAATAGAGGCGTAACGGGTGTCACCTTCGACCCGCGATTGCGGGTGCAACTCCACCCGTTCACGCGCTTCAATGTTGCCCAAAACTTGGCCCGCCACCACCACAAAGTCAGCCAAGATGTTGCCTTGCACTTTGCCCGTGGGCCCCACCACCACCGTCACGCTTTGCCCCGTTGTGGCCTGCACATCGCCAATCACGGTGCCGTCAATCCGCACACTTTCTTTCACGCGCATATGGCCATGCACTTCCACTTGCGGGCCAATGATCGTTTCAAATTTTTCTTGGCCACCTTGCAGCGGGCTGCTGAATTTTTTGGATTTTCCAAACATGGGAGCGCTCCATCAGTGCCGGTCTTGCCACAGCGCCTGCAGTGGCGTCTCTGGGTTAACGGCTTGGTTTTTATAAAGAATTTCGTAGTGCAAATGCGGGCCAGTCGAGCGGCCCGTGTTGCCCAACATGCCCACCGCTTGGCCGCGTTGCACCACATCACCGACCGCTACATCGCGCCGGTCCAAGTGCGCATAGCGCGTGATGTAGTGGCTGGCGTGTTCAATTTCGACCAACTGCCCATAGGCCCCTGAAGGCTCCGAACGCACAACGCGGCCCGGCGCCGTGGCCGAGACCCGGGCATGGCGCGGCGCCACCAAATCCAAGCCGGTGTGCAACGCGTGGGCATGCGTCAAAGGGTCAGAGCGATAACCAAAACGGCTAGTGATACCGTAGTCGCCCGACAAGGGGTTGCTCAGGGGCAGCAAAGCCAGCTTGTGTTGTTCGGCTTGCCAAGACTGGCTCAAAAAATCCACCGCTTGTTCGGTTTGGGTCAAGGCCTGTTGGGCGGCCGAAAGTTTGTCCACGGGTCGCCACTTCGGCGCTGTCAACAATTGCAATGGGCCGCCTTGGCCGCCTGATTGCAACCATGCCGGCGGTTTGTCGCCCGAAACCGTGCTGTTGCTTTTCCAGCCCAGCCCTTGCAGCCATTGGTTTTGGCTGGTGTGCAGCGTTTGCAGTTGGGTTTGCAGCGCCTGCACTCGGCTTTGCATCGACTGCAGTTGCAGCGCGTGTTGTTCTTCAAGTTTTTGCAATTGGCTTTGGCTGGCCACGCCCCCCATGCTTCTGACCAGTTCAGGCGCGAAATCCACGGCCACGCGCAAGCCCATGAAATGCATCAGCCCGCCCATCAGCAGCAGCACGGTTGCCATGAGCAAACCGCCCAGCCAAAGTCGACGCGCCGTCCATGAGAAAGAAACAATGCGGTGCGCCGGACCGCCAATCCAGATGAGTTGCATGCGCGGGCTCCTCGCTGAATGCCATGCGCAGCGCGCGCACAGCTTGCATTCAGCACAAAGACCCTATCATAATCAATTAATAATTCTAAATAATTAAATTATTGGGCATTGTCGTGCCCGTCAGCGCACTGTTCATCGTCGCACTGGCAATGTTGTTCACCACGTTCTTGCCAAGGTTCGCAGCAAAGGTGCTGTCCTTGGCGTTGATGGCCGAAAGCTTTTGCCCATCAATCGTCATCACCTCGCTCAGGTTTTGTAACGCTCCGGCCGTCAACATCGACAACACGATCCCTTTCACGCTGTCTTGGCCGCCCAAGCCTGCGCTAACGCTCTTGCCGGGCAGCGCCCCTGCACCCAGCCCCACGCTCACGCTCTTGGCTTCGTAGCTGGCTTGGTTTTGCAGGTCTGTCGTGGT